>VOFC01004349.1_pt1 | contig 33057 bp, 56 predicted proteins | sample 5384161 | NCBI WGS metagenome assembly VOFC01 (sample SAMN12384722, study PRJNA508395) | human gut metagenome | isolation source: healthy gut B | host: Homo sapiens
TATGTTGTACGTAAGTTTAAATTATTTTAATACTATTAGTATTTATTATATTTGTATTAATATAATTATGATTACATTTGGCAATGTCATGTAAAGTTGTTTATTATAACCTCGGATAATATGTAAGATGTTGAAAAATAATATTTTTACATATACCGGAAACGGCTCAGGTTATTAGCCTATAGGAGAGCACTACGTTACCTTTTAGAATGCATAGTTACCCTTAGGGTTTATCCAAGCCCAAGGCTCTAAGGCGGTTAAACAGGAGTAGCGTATTCGGCAAAAGTGCTGCTTGTGAAACCTTTGGTAACATTGGCGATGGTACTAACAGGATTTTTTATCCTGATTTATCCCATAATCGGGATTCATACTCCGGAATCATTTCCGGTTTCGGAGTATGATTTTATAAAGCTTGTACATGAATTATGGATGATAAACAAATAAAATATGTTATATGGTATTGAAGTGCTTGTCGAAATCATTAAATGAGAAGTTGGGTAAATCCTGGAGACGGTGGTTAAGAACGCCGGTTCCAACTCCCTTTTATAAGGATCTTTAAGATAGATGTTGTCAATAATCTGGCTTATATCACTTCCGTAAATGCCAAAGGTATGTGTTATAGAGCGATTGGAGGTCGAGACTGACTCTAACTTCTCCTTCTTGGTCGAGGCAAGCTCTTTTATCAGGTTTATAAAAAAGCAGAAGAATGGCGAGATTAAGATCACGCTTTCTGATAAGAAGGACAGTATTACCATATACACGCTCTGGCGAGTATAGTTGTCCGGCGTTTGACGTAAATACCTTCCTATGGTATATAATATTCCTGATGGAGGGTATTAATGTTAAGATGAATGATTATGTATCGATACTTAACAAGGCCAGTAATTATACGGAGATAAAACGAGCTTTTATCCTTGCATCGACGAATGTGGTTATTGATATTGACGATATTAATATTAATAGTAAGTACTGACAGGGATACTATTTACAGGTATTTTGTTCCTAATCAGGATAAGGTAGAGAAGGTATCCTTGGTATCAAACGCCTCCTCTATATTACTTGATAAGCATATAAATAAGTCATTAGATACGTTGTCTATCAAAGTAGATGATACTAGACTTACTTCTCTACCCTGATATGGATAAGTGTATGAGATTCACTTTGACGGATTTAATGTCCTGACTGAGGTTCGTGGACGAGCATTTTGTCAAAAACAAGTACCTATGTCTTTGATAAGGATCTACTCGTCCATGCCCTCCAGAATAAATATTATCAAGATAAATGAATTTGATCATTGTAAATTGATATTTACGGAAAAGGATGTATTATGTCAGAGAACCCATGTCTGAAGATCTTGTAAGGAAAGGCTTACGGCTTTATCGCATAACATAATTATATGCGATAAAGTTATGTGGTAGGTATCTTGGTATAGTTAAAAGCATATCATGTAATAGGGTCGTTATCGAACATGATCATAAACTCATTTCAACAAGATTTATGGGGAGGATAATAAGAACGAATATTTCTTGTCATCATCAATTATTGTTTAATTTTTAAATATATATAATATGGGAGTTCGTGAAAATTCATCAGGTGGTAATAACCATTACTTTAAAGTAAGTGGTAGCGGATTATTAAGTATCAGTCATCAAGAGAACCAAAGGAAGGTTTCTGAGGCATATAAACGAGAAGACCGAGCCGCTTCATTGAGGGTGTTCTGGAACGGTATCGAAGGTTATTTGTCTGATATTAATAAGAGAAGTGGAGTTCAATGGAATAAACGCCAAATACTTTTATCCATAAAGAAGTGATGAGGATGGTAATTACTTTATAAACGTTCCTTTGGTGACTCAAAAAAGGAGGTATTAATAATTACGTGAAGTCACTGGTAAGGTACTTCTGCCTAATATCGACCTGAAACGTAAGGTAGTGATCAATCCTGCTCATTAAGAAAGGGGATCAATATGCTCCCGGTAATTTCTTTATCTCATACGCAAGGAGACCCCTGACGGTAAGGACGAGCTTATCCAGCAATATTATAAGAATGGGGCAGAATGGATGGCCTGACAGGGTTGAGAGTACTGATATAATGGGGAATAAGAAGTTTGATTTATACGACCCAAGACGCTTTCGGCTTATCAGGTACTTAATAAATATATCCAAAGTATTAAGACAGATGGTGAAACCTACCAGTCGGTGCAAGTTTCCAAAACAACGCTGGTGAGCTATAACGCAAACGCCCCCCCACCGTCATACGCTACGCAGGCTCCGCAGCAGCAGACGCCTCCTCCATCATACCCAGCAGGCTCCGCCTCAGCCCAAGCGCCTCTTTTGGAGGTCAGCAGCCGCCCAATATCCCCTCCTTTGGAGACGACAGTGACCTACCTTTCTAATTAACTAATTGAAAATGAGCAATTTAATGGGAAAGCAATTTAATATATCTACTAGTGAACCGTGTCTCGATGTCCTACCCAAAATAAGGTAGATACGGTTATGAAGAACTTAGGGCATCGACCTTGTGTAGCGTATTCCGAGGAAAAGAATATGTATTATAAGGACGGAGAATGGGTAGCGTCAGATCTTGACGCTTTTACTATCTTACCTCTTAGGGAGATGTTCGAAAAGACATCTGGATTTGAAGTTAGGATTGAAGATCGTATTTAATAATCAAATTATAATATAGCCACAATTGAAGATATCAAAAAACTTCTGGAGAGTAAGTAAGTCATTTACATCAGCCAGAGACCTTTGATGAGCTTGAGGAGAAGCCGGATGATAAACAAAACGAGGTTAGATTGAATTGCGAACCTATGGTAGGGATGGTGGAGAAAGAGGGAAAGATCTTCCTTAACTCCGTAAGATTGAAAGCATGGAACTCGTTGGGTAAGGATATTCCTTCCCATCAAGCAGGGTAAATGCCTTCCCATTAGGCAGGGTGATGTCCTTTGATATAGACACAGGGGTGTGGGCATCGTTCCCGGATAATACCATAGGGGTGTTGATGATGCTCGTTTGACCGGCGATACGGGACTACTTTGGTGGGATCACCGTTCGTCTGTCTAATAACGGGAATCATCATGATCAGGGGTCACTAATGTCCGTAAGGATATGGCTATAGTCGAGAAAGATAAACATATAGCTGAGTTAATTATAGTCGGTAAGATAAATGCCGATATTCGTAAAACTTATAACAGTGATAAAAAAAATGTTCGATTGAAGATAGTAAAGAGTAGTTATATAAATACTCTAAATCAGGATCTTGATGAGGCTATTAGCTATTCAAGTAGATTAAAAAGAGATTATGAGGATTCCCGCAAGAAGATAACGGAATTAGAAGAGAAAATAAAGTATCTTGATACGCTTGTCGATTCTCTTTGATATGGATATAGATTCCAAGGATTCTCATATAGTTAAGATGGGGAATGAGCTTAGTAAATCAAGAGAGCTATATAATGAGTCGGTAAAAAGAGAAAGAAACTTTAAACGGGCTTATATGGATATCGAGAAGAAACATAAACTATCATCTAAATTACTCGATGAGGCTAGAAGAAGATATAAGGAACTTGAGGACCAGAATAAAATTATGTCAGATCGTATCAAGTATCTGGAGGCAGAGATTTTAGACATCGATGTTCCTGATGAGGTTGTTGTTGATGAGGATAAGATGGATCCTAACTCAGGTCATATTGATATACCTGAAAATAACGCTCCTGAGGTCGCTGGATGCCGGTATTGACGTAAAATGTCGAGAATAAGGCGGAGGATAAGAAGAAATCTAAGAAACGTAAAAAATCTAAGAAAAGTGAATAAGATCTTGTTTTTCTTGTTAACGTTATTTACCTTAGCGGTTGTCGGATGCAGTACGTCAAGAACCTATTATACGGAATATGATACTACTGACATATCTTATGTGGTGGATTCCATAGTGTCTTCCGGAACCGTGATGGGCCAATGGAAGGAGTGGCGGTTTACGCTGGACGACGGCCGGGTCGATAACTTTGGCTTCACCGCCCTATACGACGCCAAGGGAAGGCTAGGGGGCCTATACAGGTAAGGCAAAGATCCGATACGTTTTAATATCAAGATAATTGATTACCATAAAAAGGATAAAAAATGAGTTACGGGTTAGGATATATACCATCCCCTGTGGATGACAGAGACGCTATCATGAATATGCAGCATGAGGCTGTCCCTGATGAGTATAAGGTCAACAACGTTGATAGCGTAGTGATCAAGGATCTTCTCCTATTTGCGCTGCGGTAAGCTTAGCTGAGATACTTAACTGGAGAAAGAGTATAAGGGCTATTAAAAGACCGGCTAAGATCTCTCCCTACGATATATATGATCTGAGAGAGGATAAGGATCAAGACGGGATGGTTCTTCGTGACGCTATCAAGTCTATCAAGAACGTAGGCGTAGATGGGGAGAAAATAAACAGTTACGCTAGGATCATAGATCCGGTATCAGCTAAGGTGGCTTTGATGCTGAATGGGCCTCTGGTTATAGGTCTGTATTGCTATAATTATGGTAATCGATTCTGGCAAGGCCAAGGGCAGAACTTGGGAGGTCATGCCGTTATCCTCACCGGCTGGGACAAGGCCGGCTTCGTCCTACAGAACAGTTGGGGGACGGGATGGGGTAGGTCTGGTGTAGAGACATTCCCGTTCGAGGATTGGCGCTATATGCTAGAATGTTGGACAATAGTTTCATAAAGTTACTATATAAACTCCGAGAATTCCTATCCACATCCTCTTGTGAAAGCCGATGTGGTGTATTTAGGACCCGTAGATCAATTGGTTGATCATCTGGCTCATAACCAGCAGGTTGTCGGTTCAAGTCCGGCCGGGTCCACAGTTGGATTAATAATGTTTGTCATTAGGTTTAGAGTTTAGATTTATGTAGTGTCCTTGTCTGGGAGGATCAGGACGCTTAAAGGGGAGTTAATTTAACGGATAGAATTTACGATTCCTAATCGTAGCGTGGATAAGGGTTCGATTCCCCACTCCCCACATGGTGTTTTTTAAACATATTCCCGTAGGTCGGTAATTAACGATAACCGGCAGACAGCCTACGGGAATCAATAAAATCCTACGTGCTTGGGATCGCTTTCAGTTCTATTTTTCGTGTGTATCTATAGGAGGGTAGCACGACCCTCCTTTTTATAAATACTATTTGCTATGGACATTAATCAGATAAAAAAAAGTACCTGCCATTAGGATGGGATGTGGTTGATTAATAGATCACGGCATAATTGATCTTGATATCATGGATGGTAAGATGATGGGTGAGTATGTGGCTGTGTTGATGATAAAATCTTATGATAAGACCAATGGTCATATTCTAACCACTTTCTCGTTCCATGATAAGGATATGGAGAAGTTGAGGATGTTGATAGGTAACGCTATAATGGCGGTAGGATATAGGAATAATCCTCTTACTGGAGATGGGAACACGGCAATCAAATAAAGGCACGGAATACACTGAAAGAGGGATATTGGATATCCTTAACAGACGGTTCTTGGTATCTCCTAGATGGATTATAAACAACTTGTATGTCTATAACTGGGAGTCTGATTATCTGGCTATAACCAGATCCATGTACGCTTATGAGGTTGAGGTGAAGATCTCGTTGGCTGACTATAACGCGATTTCGAGAAAGAGGGTAAGCACCAAGTAATGCAAGGCTGGTTCGAGGCTCGGAAGCAAGCCCTGTACGAGACCGGAGACTGGGTCAGGTACGGCCGCCCCAACTACTTCTACTACTGCGTTCCGATGGGTTGGTTGATCCTAAGGACATACCTCCGTACGCAGGACTCGCTTTATGTTTGTGGCAGGAATTTGAGAAAGATCAAGGACGCACCTATCCTGCATCGTGATAAATTTGACCCCGAAGCTTATAAGATGGCAGACAAATTCTACTACAATTGGTGGAACGAGAGACGTAAGGCCAGACAGATAGAAGGGAAGAATATGAAAGATGAGTTCAGGAAGAGCATGAAAAAGGTGAAGGAGAAGATAACCGTCGATGCCAAGATCAGGGCGATGGAGGCGTTCTGAGCGTGTGCGATTATGCTCTACTGGCCGTACGGGGGAAGAGGGGTGCCCGGAATGAGACCCAACTGTTCCGCTTGTGGCGAGGAATGTAAATTACAATGCCCGAAAGGGAAAAAGAATTTAAAACAAGATAAAATGAGTAAGATTAAAGATTTATTGGCAAGAGCCATTTCATTAGCCCTCAGAGCAACCTATGAGCTATAAAGAGGCAATTGAGTTGCTTGATGGTATAGATACGTGTAAGGTCAAGATATGGCTGGAAAAAGGGGCTAAGCTGCCTGAATACGCTCATAAAGAAGATGCTTGCATGGATCTATTTGTAAAGAATATAGAGCTTGATAGCGGCAGAGTCATATATCATACTGGTGTACATGTAGCGCTACCTGAAGATTATGAGATGGAAATCCGTCCACGTAGTGGTTTTACTAATAGCGAGCTAATTATGCAAAAACGCCCCTGCTACCATTGATGAAGGATATAGTGGGGAAATTATGATAGTTCACAGAAAAATGGATAGGAATAGTCCTTATTATTGTAATGTAGGTGGTAAGGTAGCACAACTTTTATTCGTAGACGGGAACGTATCGTATGGGAAGAAGTGGAGTCATTAGAAGATCTTCGGAAAATCTGATAGAGGTGATAATGGATTTGGAAGTACAGATAAGATAAATAAAGATGGTTCATGACCAGCGAACGTCGGTTAGGAAACCACCGTGGTAATGAATGATATGGAAAACAAAAAATACATCATCCACTACTAATGAGGGCTTGAAAGAAATTGACAAACAAACAAATCCTGTTATGTATGGATGGAGATGTCCGGTATGTGGAAGAGTATATTCTCCCTACGTATCTATGTGCGCTTATCGCGTAATAATAATATGAATCATATTACATGTAAAGTTACTGATAATTGATATGAGTGGAAGAATTAAAATAAAGCCCAAGGATAAGGATAAGAGACCTAAGATCGATGTATTTAAGGTAATAGAGAACCGGTTCAAGAATATGAACGAGCTTCGGGATCTGATCGACATGGATCCAAGGAAAGGGCTGGTCAGGATCCGGGGACGGGGCCGGCTTTAGGAGGTGGAGCGGGGCGGATGCCTGCACCGGAACTACCTTTAACCTGTTGGAGGAAGAGCTGGGCGCTAAATTATCCATAGATCTTATAGAAAGGTATATCAAAAGATAATAATATATTAAATCGTAAAATTATGAATAGATATGTAAAGAAAACCAATTGCGATAGAAGCCGTAAAATGGAAAGGCTTTAATAATGATGAGATCAAGGATTTCGCTGGTGATAGCGTTAAAATAGAAGTTATTCGTGAAGGTGATGCGATAGAGGTATACCCCTTGTATTGATTGCAGTATAAAAACCCTTTTGAAGGTGTTATGACAGCCAATGTAGGTGATTATATCATAAAGGGGTAAATGGAGAGTTTTATCCTTGTAGGTCTGATATATTCGAGAAAACATATTTTTACATGAAGATGAGATGGGTAATATATCCGACGAGGTATCATACATTTAACGAACTATATAGATATCGAATGCTTTACAATGCCGCTTTTTTCAATGAGCTGGCTAAAGGCGATATAAAGGTCTGTAAATCTTATAGGCATTATGATGGCTGTGTGAATGTTTTGGAGGAGGATGGTTTATTGTAATGGCCGAACTACCTACAGGTCAGATATCAAATCATTATGAGAACCGGTATTGGGAGTTGTTTGACGTGCCTGTACTTGATAAGGCATGGGAATGGGATGGACATACGCCTGATGAGGCATCTACAAGACTAGAGAATTATATTAAGATAAAAAAGACAGTTCCATGGGGACTCGGGGATGCTATTAATGTCCTTAAACGAGGAGGGGTCGTTAGGGAGAAGAGGCTGGAATGGTAAGAATATCGTGGTATTCAAACAGGTACCGTCTCATGTCGATAGTAATATCATTCCGGAAATGCAGTCGCTACCGGATAAGGCTAAGGATATTATCATGGATGGTAGTGGATTTGTCGACTATACATCACAGTGCCTTATCTATAATAAGGATTCCGGTCGTGCTGATTCATGGTGCCGTCTATCAGCGACGTATTCGCCGATGACTGGGAAGAAGTATGATATGTAAGCTACCTGAGGTAGGTAATTCCTATGTCAGGTAGCTTCCTTAATTACCTTACATCTACTGCCTTGGTATGGTTAATTATCCTACTTATATGACGGACGCTTAACCCAGTAGCGTCCTTTAATCTTACCATACACGTAGTCGGATACGACCGTAGCCAAATCACCTAACTGGTCTATAATCTCCTTTATGAAGCTTATGAACCTGATTGTTCCTCATTACCGTGCTTTCCCTTTATCCTGATCTTGTCGATATTATCGCCACAGAAGAATGATATGATCTTGTTAAATACTGACATATTTTTCTCAAAGATACTTATTTTTGATGTAGGATACGGAACCAAGGAAAAGTAGGTGGAGACGAAGCCGGCCCGGTAGGGATCATGGCGGTAGGCGCCTGTACGGAGGCCAGTACCATAACCTTACCCGATTATAGGTGGATTATCGTCGCCGTAAATAAGATATATGGATTCATCAACATCGTATATCGGATAACAGTATCTTTTGTTATTTATATTACTTATACTTATATATTGCTTGTTATATAATCAAGTAGGCCGTAACAGAATCGCATAACGTAGATGTCCATATCTTTTGTACTTAACGTGATCCCGCTAATCCCATTATACCACCAAGCCGTATTCTCCACATGAGCTATATCATTCTGCCATCTTATAACCAAATCCAGCTCCCCACAAGACATTAGATATGGGTGTATGGTACGGTTTTCGTAAGACCATTGCTGAGTATCATACAGGTTCTTGCCGCCGTATTATAATCACCATACAATTCCATTATCCTCCTTGTTATTACCTTTTGCCAAGACGAGCTAGATTATAAGGTATCAGGTATCCTACTAACACCTTCAATCCATTAATCGAGCACATTAAATCAATAGACCTTATGGGGTTGGTTGGTTTTGAAGGATGTTTGGCCGGTCTGCCGTTTTTAGGGGTCCCCCCCAACCCTCAGAAATCAGAAAAAAATAGGAACGGCAACGATCAACGAGCCGAAAAAGGAATGCTTATTTTGTATTTAACTTGTTGATTATCAATCATATAAATCAATATTTTAATATACGTTTACATTTGATTAGATTTATTACATATAATCGTCAATTTTTATTGCATAATATTTGTTAGATAATAGAATATGTATTATATTTGCAATGTGAGATAACAATATTAACAAACGAGGCGTGCTAGATGCCTATACAAGTCCCTAGGGCAAGGGCAAATCTAATGACAAGTAAAGATCTTAACAAAGTACAAAATGAGGTAAAAAAAGCAAGCGAAAAAACGTTAACGGGTGCGGTAAAGGCGTGGTGCCAGCTATTTAAATCTGGAAAAGAGATAAATGAAATATTAAAGGACAATGATATTAAGGTAGATAAAGCTATTATACCAGCTTTAGTTGCTTTGGCAAAGGATAAAGAGGTAGTAATACAATTGTGTAAAGAGATACTGCCACGTGTAAATGATACCTTTTGCGCCTACAAAGAGATCGAAAGAGTATATCTCGATAAACAGGATCAGGATAAAAACACAAAATTACCATTGGATAAGGTAGCAGAAATAGCGATAACAGGCAAAGCGCATAAACGTTTCGGATATAACGAGCTTATAGAATATGAAGGGGGTATATATTATGACATATTTAACGGATCAGACAAACGTATCGTAAAGTGTGCCGTCCCTATCAAACGGTATACGTTTAATCTCATTGCTAAGTGTGTTACCTACTATTTGACACACCCCAAAAATGAAAGATAGCAAACGATTTGCCCCCTATTTAATCACATAGGGGGCGTTATGGTGGCAAACCTATACGTCCTCGTCGTGCCACTGGTATCGCTAAATAGGTGAGATATTTGATATTTTGATATAAACATATTGCTGGTTGTTAGGGTCTCGGGAACTTGCAGTAGATAGGCCGCCGCTTAACAATGTGGTTTAAGTACTATTCTAGTCCAGACTAGTACTATTATCTTTTGGTTTATATCAATTCGGTAAGTACGCCAGGTCAACCTAGTAGGCCGTGTAAAACACGGGGTACATTAGTGTATATACGCATATATAGGGCGTATGTTAGTGCGTTGTGAGAGTAACACGCATTGAGTGTATTACGGTGTTATTTCCGTGCTAATGTATCAATACGACGTATGTTAGGGTTGCTTAAATACCTAACATGTGTACGAATAGTAAATAACAACCCTTACGAGGGTATTTCGTGCGGTTAAATTGACGGACGAGGTACGCCTTGTCGGTACGTATCACGGATAACGTATGTACGTATTTGGCTTCGTTCGTTCGGGGCAAAGGGACAAATCCAAAGGGAATATGGAGGGAGTGGTGTGTCCGGCCGGATGTATTGATAACGGCGGCCGTGTCGTCCCCGGCCTCCCGTTTCTTATTGGTGCCATTTAAAACAAATAAATTATGTATAGGAGAAAGTTTGACAATCTGAATAGAAAGCTAGCATTTAAAAAAGAAAAGGCTTTAGAGGCGGTTAAAATAGCTCAAATGGAATTTTACATAGAGCTTACCAAAGAGCTATACAAATCTAATAAATTAGATTGTAGTAGGGAATCTGATAAATGTAGGCGGAAACGTGTTAGTTACATGGCAAACAAATTGCGACAGTAGATCGTTTGTTTTTATTTGATTTTAAAGTTTGTGCCCTTCCGTATTGTAGTGATATAAGACGGAAGGGCTTTTTTGTGCCTATATTTTACAGAATGATAGCATATTCATATGTTTTGTTTACACATAAAAGTGTTAAGGCGGTAAATTTTAAGCCCTGATCTAAAATGTGTAAGTAAAATGCTTTATTATGTATCATTCTGTATATATTTATATCCATGCAGGCGGGTATATTGTGCCCTTATGTATGGTTTCGTGTGTGAATCGATCCTAAAAGGTATATAATAGGCGGTACTTATTGTATATTTTTTATCTATGTTTGGGCTTATCTTTCCTTAGAGGAAGCTCTAGGGATTGATATATATTATATTATTGATACTCAATTGATTATATTATTTTGGCGTAATTTTGAAATCGTGTTTACTTATTGTATATTTTATGGGATTAGTTATATATTTCGTGCTTACTTTGTTTTGTGGGTACATGGCGTTTGAGTTAGGGCGGTATGTTATAGCTACGGGCGACGCCCTGCCTTTGATCTTAGTTCTTTTATTGGTTTTATTATCAATACATTGTATTAGGCAAGTATATAAGGCAATCAAGAACAAGGATCTCGACATCCTAGACTAATCGGGCGTTCCACGTGGAACAATCGGGAGGAAGGCCTCGGGTTTTTATGCTGGGAGTTGGTGGGGTTGGTTTGTTTTGCGGGAGGGGACATCTCCGGGCAAGGTAAATCAAAGGTAAAGCAAGGTAAAATAAATCAAAGGCAAATCAAAGGTAAATCAAGGGGAATCAGAGGTAAATCAAAGGGGAATCGAGGGAATCGAGGGGAAAATTAAGTAGCCCAAGTGAAATAAGGGGGGATAAGTGGGATAAGGATAACCTCCAAACAATGGTACTCTCAATACAGATAGAGGGATCTTATGGGTATGGAGGTATGTCTATGTATGGTGTGTGTTTCTTTGGGTGATGGGGGGTGTAGGGAAGCCAAGGGGAAACGAGCGGCGGCGATGGCGTGGGGTCGGCCCCGCTGGTCGTCCGTTCCTGTTTTTTGGCGGTAGTGTAATATTAAAAATCTAAACTATTGTCGCTTGGTGCTGAACCGACAAATGTATGCAGGAATGACGATATTGTGGAATGGTGCAGTGATGGATGCATAAAAAGTGGGCGATATTGAAGTATGGGCTTACTATTACTTTTTATGAAGGAGAGAATCCTGATTTTATGTAATTGGGAGGATCGTATGGAGATAGAGGTAGAGGAATGTTGGATTTAAAAATTGACTGATATGAGATTCATGTATTTAACGGACTTAGAGGAAAGGATATATGCGTAGGCGACAAAAAGTGCAAGAGGGTAAAAATATATGTAGGCAGGCCGTTGGCGGATACGCCTAAAACCTATAAACAAATAGGTGGATTTGTAGCAAAGAACTATCCAACGCTTATAACAGCGGTTGTGTTTCCATCTATGAAGCAAAGGATAAAACGCTCAGATATTCGGTTTATCGAGACGGTTGTTTTATCCTTATTACGGGAAGTTGGAAATAATAGAATAGTGGTATGGGGACGGAAGAAAATGAATGTGAAAGCTCGAATGTTTAAGAATAATAGACAGGTTATGCTATATCTGGATATTAAGGGGACATCGGATTTAGATTGTCCTTATATAGATATTGACACGGGGTGGGTTAACAGGATTTTCAAACATTTCCCGGGAAAAGCGTGGAATAATACTATCATAAACATGAATATGTGTTGAGTACGGAACTGGTGATATATGGTATTCTAGGGTAAGGACATTTGAGGGAGGCTGTTGTTCGGAATATATTCTTACATCTCGAAAACCTAGGAAGAATAACCGGAGAGAACTTGTGAATAATCCCGAAAAATCAATTATTGGGTTTTGATACGGTAGGGAGACTGTATTTGGGATGGAGAAAGAATTGAGCATTGATGAGAGTGTTAATGTGAAATTCGATTATGAGATTATTTGAGGTGGTTAATGATACCAAGGGGAATGCGGACGGCTGTGGGGAGGCTGGACAGGCCTTGTCGCCAGCGCCGTCCTTTTCCCTTGGCAACAATAGGAATGAATATGAACGAAATAGAATTACTAAGATTACAAGATGAAGCGCTTTATTTTACCTTCGTGATAATATTACAAAGGATGAGGCGTATTATGTCCTTGACTGACGAGGATATGATAGAGATTCTTATAGCTGATAAGAAGGACGAGAAGCAAACGTATCAAGATTCTTGATATGGAATATACTATCGAGAAGGATGATATGTTATTGTTATTCGATACAGATGGGATAATAGACGAATGTCTTTTTGGCTGCCAGCTACATAGGGGTAGATATGTATTTTCGCAGGCAAGATGTCAACGCTATTTTGAATAACATCAATAGAGAGGAAGTTATGAAATATCTTACATAGCTATTCAGTTAGATAATATACAGACTATCGAAAGCGTAGGGTTATTTTTTGAGATAACCGGACATAGGATAGATGATAAAAAGAGAAAATAGATTTTATGTTTGTTTATTTTATGGCTAGAATATTATGAGAGCGAGGAGGACTGTGAAGGGAAGAGATATTGTGAAGATATTGGTATTCGGGTATGATAGACGCTTATAAAATCCATTAAGGATTCCGGATTCAGAAGTATGTCGGATGTAATATCGTACGCCAATAATATGGTCGGGGGATAAGCCCATTGATCATATTAGGTGTCGAATGAGGCTCGTGGATGTGTGGGTCATATACTAATTATGGTAAAAGGATAGATTAGTTTGATAGGAGGATATGATATGAGAAGGATTATAAAAGAGAAAGACGATATCAAGGTGTCTATATTTAGACGGGGGTAGGTTGGTTCGTGTTTTCATAGATTCTGGGTATAGGAATATAGCTATGGTGATAGCCGATTGCGGCAGAATAGCTAATGGCTGTTATCATATACATCATATTGAGGTGGTAAATATGGATAGGGGGATGGTATGGTACATACACCTTATATGGAAGGGAAATAGATTAGTCGGATAGTGAACAACAAAGGAGGTATATATGGATAATATTATAACAAATGTGGATGGCGTGAAAGTAAAAGTAAGAGTATATGATTTTGGCGATGAAGTGGCTGATAGATATACCATAGTATATGTAAATAAAAATATAAAAGGATGGTTATGGGGTGGTGTATTATCCTGTTTTTCATGTAGTGAGGATCCATTCCATCTATTAGAGTGGGGGATGTATGTGGGAGATTATTATCCGCATAGAAGTCATATGTACAATTTTTTGGTAAAAGAGTGAAGGATATAGATTCACTGCCAAAGAAAGTGATTGAATTTATAAAATATATTACACGATGAACGAAATAACTTACAACAATTACGATTTGGTTGCTTTTTGAGCAGAATGGGAAGTGGTAGTAGCCGTAACATTCTACAGGCATTATAAGAAGAAAGCTAAAGGTGAGGTTAATTATAGGTGGAGAACCAGATGCCCGGAGCTGGTGGATAAGATCGTAAAACACCGTACCAAGGTATTTACCGGTCAACTTATCCAGTTAGCGAAGGCGTATGGGGAGAAAAAGGTTATAAAATATCAAAAGGAGGAGGAAGAAGTATGTCAAGATACGATAGAGACGCGATAGAAATATATATACTGGATCATATAGATACAGATAATTATGGGAAGCAGTTTAAATATGATAGGGGATATCTATCTTTTATGCTTAACGTGTTCAAGGATGAGTATAGAGAACATATCAAAAGGGATGGGATTAAGAAAGCTTTTGAGGATTACATAATGAGCGTTCCATCCATATTTAGGATTCATATAGCGAATTGCGACATTAGATATTTATTACGTTCATGGGGCGTGGAGTTCGATGAGGATGATGATGAGATATACATCTTATACAAGAGGATCATAAGAGAGGCCTTTTTTAAGATGTGTGAGGATATGAAAGTTTGTTAATGTTGAACCAAGCCTTGGCGGGGCGGAAGGAATACCATGATCGTACGTGTGCGGATATGGTCGGGGTCGGTTCCCGGCGCCTTGGCATAATTTAAATATAAATGATATGGGAGATAATATTTTAAGAAAAGCGGCTGATGAGTTAAAGAAGGCCGGTTGCAGGGTTTTCGCATGGCAGGATGATACTTATAATAGAGGTTGGAGTAAAGGGTGATTATACGATGTTGTATTACGCCTTCCCTGATTCACCCAACATCGGGTATCTGAGTCATGGGGAATATGGGATGAGCGTAGCGTATAGTAGAGCTTATATACCGAGCTGTGGAAGTGGATCAAGGGTGTTGTGTCAGGGGGAGGAAGCTACGTTTGACCTTGAGGACGGCGTTAGACGTGCTGAACGGGCCGTTACCTAGGTGGTGTAGGTCTTATGGGGTTTATCCAAAGCAGTACGATAATATTGATAAATGGTATAATAGCGATAATCATAACAAAAATTATTTAAGGAGATTTGATATGGAGGTAAAAAGATTGGGAAAATCTGGTTTTGAATACAGAAGTAGGATCACATTGTTTTGTTACGCTGATTGATAATAATGACATCGGGTAGAGGTTACGCGCAGATCAGGCGCGCAGAACATTTCGGGTATAATATCTGCTTCACTCGGTTATATGGGAATAAGTTTTATTTCGAAAAATAGAGGAAGGGACGTACGCAACAATACATCAATAGGAGAAAATAATATGGTGATAGAATTTGATTTTGAGATATACAAAAACGGAGATTACGATAAGGTATATCTCCGCAACGGGAAAAAACCAAAGAGTATTATGTGATAATGGGAAGGGTAATAGTCCTATGGTCGTGATGATTGAGGATGATAAAGCGGATGATTATATTATTCTTCGTTATAACGAAACTGGCAGGAGGGAATATCAATGGTCAATCGGGTCTCGATCTTATGTTATCGGTGAAAGAATGGGAACCCAGAGTTGTGGGTTGTTGTTATATCTTACATGGATAACAAGGATAAGAGACAAAAGATGGTCTTGCCTAATTTTTTCTCAAAGAATATAAGAGGGAATATATATCTTCAAAGGAAGCTCTAAATCAAGTGTATCATATTATGTTGATAAGTTAGAAGAAGATGGGTGCTTCGATGAGCTATGCGAAAAGATAAGGGTAAAGAGAGATCGTATTTATAACATGGGAATAATATCACTATCAGATGACGAGGCGACAGTTTAATCAGTTGATAAATGAGCTAGACGGCAAAAGCCCGTTTATCGTATTACATAGGGATGCCGTTGCGCCTAAATACGTAATGGGCGTGGAGGTCGAAGGATGGGATGGTATACAGATATGCGATAATAGGGATAAACGATGAGTATAAGGCTAAAAAAGCCCTTATTTCGAAAAATATTAGGCATAGCTAGTTACCTAAATGGCAATAAGCCCAAAAAAGGGTTAATTAGATGTATTTATGACCTGCGGCATCATATACGATATAATGCCATAAATGACGTTGTATAGAGGATATGTGTGATAATATGATAGATAACGCATTCGTGTCTTGATATCATAATATTATGCCATTATATCCTCTTTTGTATAAAAAAGATAACAAATGATACAAACATCTTTGAATATGGATGAGATTAATATAGGAGATGAAATTGTAAGTTTAATATAACCGGCAACCATAATATAGGATACACTAAAGGAGAAAAGTATATCGGGACAGTGTTAAGTAGGGATCACCGATCACGCCTTTATGTACGGACGATAGGAATGCCTAGGGCTTGTATTGATGAACGGGACGTGGATAAGATTATTGATACGGGTGATGATTTTGATATGGATGAGGCGATCCCGAATCCTGTGGCAAGGGAGTTGTATAAGTTGATGAGCAGGTATATTTATACGTTCGGAAAGTCTCATGAAAATATAAACGGATATATCGTGTATGAGTGTATAATGATGGGTGGGATTTAAGACACAATGTTATGTGCCTGTTACATGGTCGTGGATTTGAGATACGGCATATTGATAGTTATTCTTGGTGGATGACTAATGAGAGGCTGATGTCCGAGGTAACATATGCGGAGGGGATATTCATATAGTTGTTCATGAGTGTATGGAGGATTATGTGGATAATGTGAGATTTGAAGAGGAGTTTTATAAAAAACAAGGGAACGTGATAAGATACTTACTTGTGATGGCGATGATAATATTGACACCACCAAAAGGGAACGGAGGCATGCCCCACGCCCCAAGGCCTGCCGTGGTAGAGGCACGGGTATGGGATAAGCTGGCGGCCGCCCTGTCTTTCGTGGAGTCAAGGAATGACGATCGAGCGTATAACGCCACTTCCGGGGCTTTTAGGGAGGTGGCAGATGAAAAGGATATACGTTGATGAGGTTAATAGGATATTACGCCTTAAACGGGAGAAAAGGAGATATAGATACAAAGATCGAACGAACCCTGTCAAGGCTAGGAAATGTTCGAGATATATCAATCTCACCACAATCCTAAAAAGGATATAGATCGGGCTATAAAGTTGCATAGAGGATTGCATTCTCCTATGTATGTTAAGGAGGTTAAATGTAAATTAAGGGAATAATATGAATCGTGAGGTATTAATAAATATTATTAATAGAGGTGGAATAAGGTTTATCCCAGTAAGAAGATGTTTCTATGCAATGAATATGTAGGGATATAAATTCGTTAGGGATGTGTGATGGAAGTATGATACCGGTATTTTCTAGTGGATGTAGATGTTGTGGCATAAATAATGGACGCTATCAGAAAGGACTTGGGATGAAGTGCTTGATCTTGTCAAAACGGTACAAAATAAGCCTATGAATGAGAGAACGGAGGAAGATGAATTTATATTAAATAGTTTAATATAAGGAGGTATTGTATATGAAATGGGTGATAATAAAAGGCGTTGGGGATAATTTTATCTCCGTGGTGTCAGCCTTTATTACGGGATAATCCCTTTTTGAGGATAAGGATAAGAAACAAATATCACATAATTTATTTTGATAATATGGATTATCTGAATATTCAGACAAGGTATTTGATTAACATTTATCCTGACTTCTGTGCAGATAGGGAATTGGTATATATCCAAAAGCAGGTGATGTCGTGGGCACCAAGGGGCAGGCCGTGGACGGGTCGGGCTGGGTCATATCCTTTACCTGTTTTTTTTGGCTTGGAGAACAGTACTCAAATTAAGTTCGACAAGGAAGAGGAGTATCAAAGAGCTTTAGATTGTTTAAATGAGAAGTTCAATGTAATATTATGAGTTGTATCATGAAAACCATGATACTTAGAGGAGTATTGAGATTGATAGTGATCAAGGGCAAATGATGTTGTTTAATTTAAAAAAATAAATTGTTATGAAAAAATAAAAGAGCATTTATCAGTTTATCTAGAGAGTGGATATCTTTTTGACGATATGTCAGGAAAATTAAAGTGGTTTGAGATTGATAAGATCTTTGATCAAGTTTTTACATATGGAGTAGTTAGATATGTAGGAACATGAGGATATAGGGCTGAGAAGACATTAGATGGGAAATTATTTTATTCGTCCGAAGAATGTTTTAAAAAAGGGTAATAGCATCCCTAAGATAAAACTATCAATATATGATGTTTTTGAGTCATTATATGGGTTCGTTCTAATAGGTGATGTGTGGAAATACAAAAACGGAAGAGCTGTCAAGAGATAAGTTGGAATATTTTGATATTGAAATAGATGATAAAGGAAAATTTATTGTAAGGAAACATATTACAGAACACGTGAAGATGTGTATAAATTCAATGACTTAACTGTAGTTGACAGGAATGGAGAATAAGGTTAGTGGAATCATCAAAAAAAGTAGATTAATGCTTAGTGATGATCAATTGGATGTCGTGGAGAGAATGAAAGGCATCATTGATGACATGGTTAGGTTGTAAAGATGATTATGTATATTGATCAAGACATAATCTTTTGTTTCTACCGGGAGATAAAATAGAAGATTTGACAATGGATGAAACAGATGGATTTGTGGATACCACCGGCATAGTGACATCTATAAAATCTAAGAATGTAGTGGAGTTTATGTAGAAAACCCATTCGTAAAAGATAAAGGATGAGTGATATCTGAATCTGATTGTGGTGGTTCGTGAGAATAGCCACAATCATATCTCTAAAACGTGAACACGAGGAGGCAATGTCATTCGATTGACGTTAGGATCTAGTTATATTAAAAGAGGAGGGATTATGAAAGAGATTGTATTAAAACTGTATGAGTTTGATGAGCTGTCAAAAGACTCACAAGAAAGGATCATAGGTGAGCGTTGGAATGTAATGGAGCAAATGTATGGATGCTTATGACATGAGACTATAAAAAAGTCAATGGAAGCCTTTGAAGATCTGACAGATACCAAGGTTTATGGTTGGGAAGTTGATACGAGAGATGGCGATTTTAGTTATGAGTTTAAATACAAAGATCCTATTTATGAACATCCTACAGATTATCATCGTGATATATTCCCGAGAATCTATGCGGTAAAATTATTGTTCAGGTATATCAATAACAACATTATGCCACATATCACGAAAGGTAAAATATTATTCCCTACAGGCAAATATATAGATGGGAAATATAATTACAAGTACAGACGCAGTCGGGGTAATATTGGATACGAAGACAATTGTCCATTAACAGATGTGCTATGATTATTATCTTCTTAAACCAATAATTGATTATTACGATATTTCTGGTGTACTTACCCGGAGAATTTCTCTTTGAGGACTTAATAGAAAAAATGTTATAATAATTTTTTCAAGGCTTTGGCATGAGGAATATGAACATTGGGCTGACGATGAAGACGCTATACGTGAAGAGCTTCATCATAATCAGTACGAAGATCAACTTTAGTTTATGAGAATGGGATGTGTATGTTGGACAATTAAATGAGATAGCATGAAAACACAAGAAGAATATGCTCGTGAGATCCGATGAGATCGTTCGCCGTGATGTAGAGAGTTACCAGAGTGACTGGTTTAAGATTAGGAAATATTCATGCTTCCTGGAAACAAGAACAAGACATTTATTCTCGAATCCGAAAGACAGGATGTGATTTGTTGATACTGGGAGGCACTAAATTGTGATGAAAAGTTATTTGGATGGGGTTTTTGGGTGTCTTGGTAATGAGAAATTTTATGTTTTGCCAATCAATATCTCTTTTTATGAGACGACACAGAAATATTCAGGAAAGACCTGCCTTGTGTACGCTTTTTAAAATAGCAACTGCATATTTCAGAGAGCAGGGTTTGGTCCCTGTATTTGAAAATTCACATTGTAAATTTGATGAGATTATGAATATAGAGGTAATAAAAGATACAGGCTTCCAGTTTATTGGGCTTGTCTGATAAATGGTGATTATACTGATTTATCGGATGAATAAGAAAGGGAAATTAATAATTTCTTGGAACAAGCAGAAGGGTATCCTGTAGATGTGGACTTGGAAACAGAAGGCTTTTATACGGTGCAATGACGCAATGATATAGCTGGGAAGTTGCGCCGATTTTATTTTTCATAAGTGTAACAATTAAATTAAATAGTATGGAAACAGCAAATAAACTGGTTTATTCAAAAGAGAATTACTATACCGAGAACGGATATAAATTAAAATCAAGACTACAATATCGTTAGATGATGATTGTCATAACAATATGTGTGATTGGAGTATAACCGCTGACATTCGTTGAAAAACGGATATAGGGATATATAAAGAGTATATGGGAGGGCTGCCACAATGAGATTGCGAAACATTGTCCGGAATTGGCGAAGTTTATACCATTACATTGTTGTAATCATTATGGTGCTCCTATGTATCCGGTGGAAAATGGCATGTATCACATAAAGAATAGCGATAAGTTCTGGGGGCTATTGAATATTTACGTATATCAGACAAGGAATATTCAAATTATCTGAAGCGGTGGATGATAAGATGTATTTCAAGTATCTGCTTTTCAATCTGGGATTGTGGATATGGAAACGTGAATCAGGCGAGCTTTATTGCGGAACTCTGAAGACCTATATGTGGGAAAGAAATGGGTTAATCCATAAAGCCAGAAGAAGAAAAGATTTACCCTGACACTAACGGACGAGGAACGTTTGCTTATTGAAGAGCGTACATTAAAGCCGGGTATTATTCCGCAGAAAATATCGAAAACGTGGGAGGAGCTCATAAGGCAAAGATGTTGAAAAAGCGTACCGAAATTTGTGAGCGATACGATAAGGTAATCAGGAAGCGGAAACAGACAAAAAAGATAATGTTTGTGTGTTGATTATGGATTGTCAACCGGATAATGTGATATGTTATAAACACGAACACTTTTATCTTCAACTGGCGTGATTATGGGGAAAGATCATACAAGAAGAGTTTGATGATTTCGTGAATAACGTGGATCGCTCCCAACTCCCGGAAGGAATTAAATTTGAGTTAAAGTAATTTTTTTAGTCTACACATAATCACTATCAGATTTACGGGGAGACATCCAAGATGTCATGGGCAGCCACCTTCGGAGCCGGCGTGTGGCGGCAAGGTGGGGCGAGGGAACGAGGCGTCCGCCCATGTTCGTTGGGTTAGCTGAATAGATAAAGCTACAAATGTAGTGATATAATTAAAGTGAAAATAACAATATAAATACATGTAAAATTATGGGAAAAAATGATAACAATACCATTTTGATTTAGAGCTGGCAAAGAAAATCAACAATGGTGAGCGCAATGGAATGATTGTGTAACGGATGGCGATTAATTAGAGTAGAGTTTGTGTGTATCATAGGGAAGAAATTTTCCTTACAATCCTAGGAGATTATCATACTGATCACGCATAATATATCAGATTGGCTCTCCAAATAATGGATTCAGGAGGAAAAGAATTATAGACTTGCTTAAAAGTTCCAGAATATACACATTCAGGACGGAGATGTAATTGAGTAATGAACAGTGATTACCTGTTTATATTAAATACGAACGGAGAATATCTTACATCTTTCATGCATCATGGAAGAAGGGAGGGGAGTGATTCCTTAGTGAAAGCACATGCTGATTGTAATAATATTGAAAATACAGACTTGCTACTGAGGATGAAAGGCAAAGTTATTGATGTCTAAAACAAACCTAAAGAGCCTAAAGCCAAAATGTGTTTGAAACAATTCTTTGGTATTGAAATAGAACCAGAATATAAATTCAAAGCCATTTGATAAAGTTTTAGTAAAGAGATACAGAAGACGATGATTGGCACGTAAGTTTGTTTTGTTAGGAAAATTGCTTGTCTCAATATAAAAGAAGAAAGATATATGGAATGCTTAAATGGGACAGGATGGATCTATTGTATTCCTTATGAAGGTAATGAACATTTTTTGTAAAAAATATATTAAAATGGAAAAAAATAAAGAACAGGATTTTATCAATCGATATAAAATGCAAGAAATCCATTGTGAAGGCAATGGACAAGGCATTAGAACGGGCAATGGGGAACAAGGTAATAGATTTCGAGAAGTGTAGGCAATTATTTGGACGTCTATCCTCTTATCAGGGCGGTTTACAAAAAGAGCTGGATAGGGTTTTGGGAGGTGGCGTTAGTAAAGACATACATCGAAAATGAAGAAAGACGCATAAGAAATATGCAAATGATTTTCGTGTGGATTGATTATGCGGGAGTGATTACAGATTTTTCAAAATAAATATTAGATATGAAAAGAATAGTAACAGTGGTGATTTAATTAACGAATTAATGCTTGTCGTGAACAAGAAGGCAGAAATAAATGTGACGGTAGCCGGTGATGGTTACGAGGACAGGTACAGCCACCCATGTTTATATGATTTTTTCGATCATTGATTTACTGATGTCCATCCTGATGATGGGGAGGCGAAGATAGGGTTGTTTTACAAATGTATCGTTAATAAGGCAAAAAAAGATGAAAACAGTAAAATTATCTGATTTTTATCCTTATGAAAAGGATAAAGGAGGGGCACAAAGTTACCCCATAAGTTTAAAATATCAAATACAATTATTTGGGAGGAGATACTGAAGATCTGATACAAGGGATCACCATGGTATATGAAAGACATTTGTGGAACGAGGAGGTTAAAGTATATGATTATGGATGATAATAAGATATAGAAGCGGCTAAGTTAATAGCCAACTCCTCAGCGGCCTTAATACAGGCTATAGATGATGAGTGAGAATATAGAGAGGGCTAACAGAGGGAATCTCTGCTTATACCGAAGATCAGTTTATGAAACTAATTCAAGATAACGGAATAACGTATAACGATGTAATACAAAGGGGTTAGAGATTATGAAGCGACGGTAGAAAGAGTAAATGCATTAAATAAAATGCTATTAAATGCGAACGTAGTAGCTTATGGAGCTATGGTTGATTTGATCAAAGAGAACAGGGAGACTTGATCTTGATGTGAGTAGCGAGGCCATATAGATGATTTTTCCGGCTGAAATAAGGATCTTTACCAGATAACGGTTGATTTGTTTATCTATAACATCCGTGTATTTATCGGGGGGGAAGATAATTTGATGGTTGATGGATATGATGAAAACAATGATAAAGTTGATGGGGTGAATGTTTATTACGACCAGATAGACGAGGTAGTATATCTGGTTAAAATCATATTAGAAGAAATGGAGGGAAAAGATCATGGGAAAGCAGTTAAAACAGATATAGAATATAAGGAGATATTAGAGAAATCATTATCAGCTATCCAATATCTAAGAATACATGGATTCTCGACGTACATGGAATCGGAGGAATTGTTAATAGGATAATGATGTTTAAGGATAAGAATGAGATGAGAGATCGAAAGATCAGATCAATTTAATAAAACTAAGGTAATCATATTAAATGGAGAATCATATGGGAGCTAAAATAACTTTGATGGGACCGGAGTGGATATCATTGGATGGTTCGCTGCCAGAAGTGCAAAAATCATGTTATTTCTTGGATAGAGAGAATGTGTTTTTCGTGGGGTAATGGATGAGCAGGGTGACGTATATGAGATATTGGATAATGGCACCAATGATAGTTGTATATCATAGCAATATAGAAGATGGATATATAGCTTTTTGGAAACAAATTAAAAAAATGATTGAGAATATGTGGAGGATAAGGGATATTTCAGATAAGACAAGAATGAAGGGCATGAACCAAGGGATATGGCTGGCGGTTCAGGAGCTAGCCCACGACGGGCGATGGACGCAAGCTGCGGAGGAGCTGGTATCTTCTTGTGGATTGACTGAGGATGAGTGTAGAAAGCTACAAGAGGGGAAGTGGGTCCTTTGATGATGAAATGCTTGAGTTGATACGATATTCGGTCGTAAGATAGATTTTTAGATGAGGATAATCAGATGATTGATATAGATATATCTACAATGAAAAGTAGGTGATACATATAGCTTCATGAACAATCAAAGAGATGGTGGAGATCAAAGAAGGCTGTAAAAAAGATCAATGCTGGGGGTGTAATGGATGTTATTTTATCAAATAGCGAGATATTATGCAAGGGGTGTAATAAGAGGAAAGCGTGAGACAAATGATAATATAATGGTCGTCAGGGATAGATAAGATGGATGATGTATATCGTAATGATCGTCCCTCTGGATTCGGGAATAGGCGTAGTTCACTCTTTTAGGATAAATAATAAAATTATAAAAGCGGTAGCATGTCAGACAGTCATTAGGAATGACATTTGTAGTAAATGTTGTTTGTGGATACGAATATCTGTAGTAACATGAGATGCTTTAGTAGTGTTAGAGAGGATGATAAAAGTGTAATTTTTAAGAAAATAGAATTATGAGCACGAGAATACGATCTATAAGGCTAAGGAGGAAGGCATAAGACAAAGGGATATGGTTATGCATACAAAAGCTGGTGAGTTTGGAAAATCTTGGTATGGCAAGATATTTTATACTATCATTCAGATTTGACAAAATGAATGTGAGGCGTTATTGGATAAAAAATGATCCAAACGATAAAATGAATGAATTTATCGATGGATTTATATTTAATAGAAATAATCATATATAAAAAAGTTGGATGATATAGGGTATCATAAGATAGGTGAAGTATTTAAATATGATATCGGTTCCGGGAATAATAGAATTTTATGGTAATAGGAGGATGACGCGCGGTTGTGTTGGATGGATGTATATTTAATCGATAGGAATTATTGTAAGAATACTTGGCTGTATTAATGTAGATAGAAAAGACAGTACGGATATTATATAAAGAAAAAAAGATCATGAGTTTAATAGATAAATTAGAGGATTTGGTGATCAAAGTGGCAGACACCGAATACCAACAGAAGATGGAGGCGGTGATCCGGGAGATAGTTCCGGGGATGCCGGAAGGGAACGTGCGCCGCCAGTGGTTATGTGTACGGACAGGATGGGGAGCATGATGGATATCGATATTTATATATTAAAGGAAGAGGATAGACCTTACGAATGCCATTATCTAAAGCGATTCTGCTGGAGGATAGGGTAGCTAGAATAGCCAAAATGCATGAGGATGAAACATACAATATGGATGATAATTATTGGTGCGCCCATGTGGATCCCATTCTCTATGAAAAGGATTCCAAGACAGGGTATTGTTGGTATTGGCGATACAGTTAATTGGGTTAAAGAGGATGGAAGGATGTTGGAATATAAAAAACAAGCAAAAATTATATAACAAGGAGGAATAAACATGGGAAGAGGTGTTAATACAGGCGCCTTGTCTCCGGTCGGCGGTATCGGGGAAATACGAATGCGAGCAAACCTGCGAAAATAGTGGCGTACAAAGATTTCGCGTAAACAGATGGTCATGGCGGCAAACAATGCGAATGATAGAGGAGATTGGTGATTAAAAAACATTAAATAACATTAAACATGAAAAGAGTAGAAGAATTGTAAAGAAAATGAGCAAGAAGAGCCTTATCAACAAGAAGGCTCTTTCGGTATATTATCGCAAACAGTAATTTATGTAAACATGCGATAAGAGAATTGGAATTAGCCGGATATAGCAAAAGAAGAGGGACGGTCCTAACAAATGGATGCGCGAACAGGTAATAGAAGCTGTCGCGCTGTTTCTTCTCATGGTAACAGCGGATTCTCGGCACCATTTTGAAATCAATCTCGTCAAGAAACTTTGCAGTTTTGATATAATCTCTCCTTTGAGATTTGACGATGGCGAATGGGAAAAAATAGGCTTAGACGGGAGTTGCCAGAATAAAAGAAAATCATCGATATTCAAAGAGCCGGACAGGAGTATCCATGATGTTGATGCATTTTCAAAAGTTCCCTGTAAAAGTTTTTATTCGCCACTCGAACGTGGACGGAGAAACATCCATAAGATAGGATGGATAGGAGGGTTGTTTGAGACGGACGAAAACGGAATACTCACTGGAAGATATTTTGGTAGATGTAATGTAAAAAGACTATCAGAACGGGTATATGCCAAAAGGCAAGAAAGAAATACCATGCAGGGAGATAGAGATATCGCCGGACAATTGATTATGACAGTTGAATCAAACAATGAGGCTTTGATTGAATTGTCAAAGATTTATGATATAGTCTGGCGACAATGCCCTTGCTTGAAGGCATAATGAATACCAACGTTACACCGGAACTTGAAAGATTGGCATGCGGAACAAAATGAAGGGATAAACAATGAATGACAAATTTGTAGACATGCCGAAATGCATGGCGGACAAATACGAAACCGCCGACTTTTTATTGCCAGCGATCCCGTCCAGTTCCCAAGGCGGTATTCCGGGCGGGACGCGAGGTCAGTGGGTTCATTACTTCGTGGCTCTCGTTCCGGGAATCGAAAGGCGATCATCGGGGCGGCGGAGATGAGGAAATGTCTTGATAAGATATTTGATTTGGCGATTGATGAAAGGCTTAAATAATTAAACACAAAATCATATAAGATGATAACTTCTATAAGGATAGACGACAACAAAGAAGACTCCATTTAAATATATCCAAAAGATAAAAGCGTTCAAAATGGCCTGAGTTTATATTCAAGCCCGGCGTGAATGTGATTGTAGGCAAGAACGGGAGCGGGAAATCAACCCCTCCTGAATATGATATCGAAGTACATGTTGTGCGAGAAAAGATGTGTTCTGAATTACCGTCAGAAGCATTGTATTTCCGGATATATTTGATGATGACAAGGTGCTTGACGGATCAGTATTAAGTCGGATTATATCGGGAAGGTATTCCATCTCCTACAGCAAACTGAAATGAGAAAGGATGATATATTGGATAATATCAATAATTTAAGTTTGTATATGAATGGACATCTAGGTCCTCTGGGGAAAGAAGAACCTTCATGCCATGAACTCGCTCTTTGATTTTGTGTTTTAACCAAGATGAGTATGCGTTTCCGATACAGAAGCTTATGGAATTTAAGAAAAGTCAAATGAGTTCTGGGCAAACAGGATCGACAATCTTTTAAAATACTACAAAAGACAATCATGTGGTATTAATGGAGAAGGATTTTTGAGTATACAATCCTTATGGATGAGCCGGACAGGAATTTAGATATTGACAATATCATGGATCTGTACAAAGGTATTGTCATTTCATAAACCGCAAAACACAAATTATAGCCGTAATTCATAACCCGGCTTTGATTTTACAAGATTGAGCAAGCGGATTGCGTGAACTTTATTATTGAGGATGACAAAGCGGGTATTTTGAAGAAAAATTACTGGTTTATGAATAAAAAATAAGAAAGGAGATGAGAGAAGAATTGAGAACAATAGGATCAAAGGACGCCATGTGTGTTTACAGCAACCTTTGTTAGATTTGGATTTAGGAATGGATACATTGACCTGTAAAACGATGCTTTTACAAGATGTGACACTTGATAGCAAAATAGTATCAGATCATTTGTTGGTTCGATTTAACAAAAGGATTTAGTGGTGCTGATTTATCGCCAGGCGATGTGGTTGAGTTTTGCGCGCGGCTAGTGCTTACAAGAAAGGATACAAGGGGCACAAGGATGATGTACTTAATAGACCGATAGAAAGAGACTATCGATTATCAAGACCGACAAAATAAAAAGATCGGGGAAGAAATTAATATTAAAAAGATGAGGGAAATAATACATGATAATTATATGCCTAAAAAATTCATAATTTATTAAAATATAATGATATGAAAATCAAGTAGAATTAAATTTGGAAGATGTATTCGAGGAAGCTATGTACAATGAAGCGACGTTGAAAGAGGAGTTTACCAGCTCGGTCAGGTTAGTTGCAGTACGTGAAACTTAAAGAAAAGTTCAAGAATGAGTTGATGAGAGAAATATCCAATCCGGATATCACAGAAAATTGAGGATATAGCGAGGAATCAATGAGCGATCTCATTGAGAACGCCAGCGAGAAGAAAATATAGATTCAGGTTAGATTATATGGATGAGGAGTTAACAGTAGACGAGTTTATAAGAGGCAGGATTAAGAAGGTTGTAGACAGCAACATCGAGACAATGGTAGAATCAAAAATAAATCTTTTGTCAATGAGTTAAGGGAGAAGATATGATATGGCGTTCGCTGCCTTTTGTCGTAGATAACATGAGAAAGCAAAATATTTGAAGGAAGATAAGATAGCTGAGCTGTTAAAGGATAACCCAAATGAGAAGTAGGGAAGATGCCAAAGGAAGACGGCGATCTGTCTCATGACACCGCCCGTACCGGAGAAGGTCAGGGTATTATCCCCGGCATGGTATAGGGCGGCAGTGGAGTTTCAAGGTAGGCCGGAACAGGAGCGACCAGCCTTTTGCTCGTGGTGTTGTTGTCATGGAGGGTGTAATTTGTGTATGGATATAAGCAAATACAAACATAAAAGGGCTTAAGATATATGGAGGATAGGTGATTATATGACCATTTTATGATTTTAGTGTAAAATGGTATATAATAACCAAGCGTATTAACTATTAATAATGTTTATTTAATTTAATTCAAAAACAAAAATGTCTACTTTTAGACACATAAAAATTACACATACGAAAAAGAGTAAATTTTAAAAGGAGTTAGAGGTCATCGATATGGGTTAAGGCCGAGGATGATAAGGTTTCGAAAGTATGGTGGTAAAGTCATTTTTCTATAAGGAAGATGATGATAACTATGAAATCTCGGTAAAGAAACATCGAGATGGATCTGACGGTAGAGCCAATACTATGGCTAGTATGGATGATAGGACTTTGCCTGTCTTATGAGTGAGGTCTATAAACAAAAGTTTACAAAGGCTATAACGATATCGGAGGATGAGGATGGTGAAGACAATTGATAAGATGACCGATCAGGGATATATGATCCTACACTCTGATAAGCAGGTAGAGAAATTGATCGTAATAAGATGTGCGGAGGAAGGTGTCAGGTTTTATGGATGAGCCTCTCCAGTTATGAAGACGTATGGCTATAAATCTATTTCTCCATCTCTATTTCTTCTACTATTTGGAGGGCTTGAATATAGCCGTTCTTGAAATGATGCTATTAAAATAGCTGTTAAGTGAATTTGGATCCATACAGACTAGATATGATTTCACCGTATCCAATGAAAAGCTATACAGCAAATTGAATTAATTGGCCATCAAACATAATGTTTGGATACGAAAGACGAGGAGACCTATAAGTCTATCAAGGATAAGAACGATAAGATTGAGGCGGAATAAAAGACCAGCTGGAGAGATATGAGAGAAATATGAAGAAAAATGAGTAAGATTCGGGCCGAGATATGGAATAAAGTAGCCGATATAAGACATAGGATTGATAATATGAACTATCTTAGGTCGCTTTTTTGTAAGGGAATATCTACCACTGGTGGATAATGATACGGATAAGGCTATGATATTTTTTCAAGAAGGCTTATGGCGTGGATGATGATACGGAAAGATATATTCGTGAAGGAATAAAAGATTATCCTTTGTTTAACAATATAGATTAAAATGCACAATTGGTTTAAATGTACGTTTCTTATGAGACCGATGCCGAGAACGGCATGAAAAGAAGAAGGTAAAGGAAGAGTATTTAGTAGATGCCTTTTCTTATACCGAATGTGAGGAGGCTAGAATCATAGAGGAGATGAAGCCATTCATCTCCGGTGAGTTTAGCGTGGATACAAAGAGGTTCCGGATAGCGGGAATTATTTGCCATGGATGGAGACCGATTCTATAAGGTCACGGCAGATTATATTACGATAGACGAGAAATCGGGCAATGAGAAACGCAAGGCGTTTAACTACATCGTTCGGGCCAATGACCTTGATCATGCCAAAAAAAGAATTTCGAGGAAGGCATGAAAGGAACCATATCAGATTTCGTTGTCACTTGTATCAAGGAAGAGAAGAAACTGATGGACTTCTACGAGTTTGATGGTAAGATCAGGAATCCGGAGAAAATGAGGGATAGGTAAAGCTAGCTACGAAACCACGTCGTCCATAGCCGAGAAGTTGATGGAGATAAGTAAATGGAGGGTTACGATTTATCGTATCCTCACATTGTCTAACAAAACTTATCTAGCTTCTAAATTAGATATAGCAGATCGGGGTTCTATAAGAAGATACAAAACAGGAGTTTAATATCCGGGAACTAGCTCAGATATTGATACGATCATCAACTTCAAGGATCAAGATTGACTGAGGGTAAGATTAATAGGCTTTAAAAGAGGTATAGGGCTATGAGCCTTATGGAGTTCAACAAAAGTTATAAAAAAGAAAAAGGCATGAGAGTGTAGGATGTTACCGTGTGAGAGATGCGAAGGATGGTAACCATAAGGAGCAAGGGGGTTGTGCCCTGCGTGCCGGGCTAGGGAACTACCGCCAAAGGGAAGGGCGGCGATACGGGTGAAGGCCAGAAAGCCAAGGGAAGAGCCTAGCCGTTTTTTTGGCGCCCATGGGCTAGATTTCGAGTATGACAAGGAGATCTGCTACCGGCGCATACATACCATGCCGGGTAAGCAACATATGCCACTTATACCCTAAACGGAAATATAAATCAGTTGCCGAGGATAATGATAACATTATCTACTTCTGACGGTTGATGAGCATACAAAATTCGATTATCTGTTAGATACGATGGATTTCAGCCGGCTCTTGGACGAGTTTAGCAACGTATGGCTGTTGGCAGCCAGACGGATGAGGATCTCGCACCTAAAGTCGAGGGGAGGATGGTAAATTAAAACCAGATTATTATCATGGATAGAAGAAAAACCAAAGATTACTTTTAGACCTAGGATATAAGGCTATAAGTGACACAGTATATAGTTATGGGACGATCATAGAAGTCATAAGCGATCAAGAAATCGTTTTGATGAGATGAAAGTTCGTTTATCCGAGAGACAATGTGGCTATTGCGGATGATGGAGAGATAGGATGTTCGGCTTTAGGCAATATTTAGGCAAGATAAAGGACGAGAATGCGTCGTCATATTATTGGCGATCATCATTACCAGTATTAAGATCATATCATACAGATCCTAAATTTACCGCCTTTGGCATATTAGACGTTTTATCAACGGTCCCGAAGAAAGATATGGTCGAGGAGGAAAAGCCTGTTGAAGAGCCTAAAAACGACCTAATGAGGAGATGGAGGTTGAGTATGATCTGGAGACAGAGCAACAGTATTATGCCGCTGAATGGATAAAGGATATCCCGACACCTGTGTTATGAATGACTGTCGCCGGCAAACGTGTGTATTATGAGATGGATGTTGATGGGGTATCCTATCATATACGATGGAGCCACTAACAATATCGCCATGGGTATGTGATACGTCCGGAGCCTTGGAGAAGTGGAAAAATGAGGCTCAAGGGGAAGGATCCTGATGAGTACGCTAACTACAGGCTGATCTGGGTACTATCATGCATTATCTATTTGGGTTGTATCTCGACCGGGTTAACATAAGGCTGATCCCGACATGGATCAGGAAGGTGGTCAAGCGAAGCCAAGCTAAGAATAGGCTGGGCAGTAGGATGGAGCGGATATTAGTGGATAACATACTGATGAGCTTGATAGAGGATCTGATATCATTCGCTATATTCTGCAAGGAAAGACATGTTGAAAACCGGTATTGATCGGAAAGATGCGCTGAGGTCAAGCAGATTGAAGGTGGCTTCTTCGGTGGACGCCGTGGTGGAGATGGATAGCGAGCCGGAGATGGTGGAGATAGAGGTCGATGACAGGAGAGTTTTATGCAAGGTGGAGCCAAGAAAGGTCAGCCTAAGTACGGAGAAAAAGAAGATAAAGAGGATGCAGGAGGATATTCGCTATATTGGACTTCAAATCAAACAGGAAAGGCAATTTCTATGACGAGTATAAGCTTTCCAACTTGAGTTATATGAGAAGAATGATATTAGAGAACTATGGAAAGACATTGGAGATAGAGGAGATATATAACTTTCGCCCGGGTGATCCGTACCGCAAAGACCAGCCAATATAAGTTGAAGAGACAAAACTGACAACCCTATATTGAATATGTGGCTACCGTAGTATATCTCTTCAGGAAAGTATAAGTTCGAGAAAATATGACGCACGGTTACGATCAAGAATCGGATCCCTTAGATATAGAAGGCGAGTTTGATGTTAATAAGTTGGTAAGGAAAGAGCCGCTGAGGGACTATTCATATATATAGAGTCGATGAATGAGAGGAGAGGCAGTGATGGAATTTAGGAGTTCAATAAGAGCGTTCATCGGCAGTTATGAGCTGATCATAGCGTGAAGCCAAGAAGGAAGCTGACGTGCCTCAATGCGGCAAGGATAAGTGTTTTACGCCGTACGTGGACGTAAACCACCGGTCAGATCGTTGGAGAGCAGTTTTCTGGGGGTGTGATCATAAAATAAATGTGGTTACTTTAAAATATCCATCAACAGGGAGCGAACCTGGGAACAATGGTCTACCGATCTGCAAATAAAGTGGCTAAGGAGGTACAGACTCCTCCTATGGATCCGGATATAGCCAACTGCATTCCGGTAAGCAAGGCATGTTTGAGACGCTTAATCCATTCGCTGAGACATCCGATCTTCAGTGTGATTATCTATCCTAATATCTTCGGATCGTATCATACCAATAGGGCATTTAGCTTGTATAAGGTGGGATGATGAGATTCGGGGACTGGGGGTAAGTGCTGTGTGTTCTGGCAACTGATAAGCATCTGTGTAGTGACCGGGAAGA
>VOFC01004025.1_pt1 | contig 33039 bp, 67 predicted proteins | sample 5384161 | NCBI WGS metagenome assembly VOFC01 (sample SAMN12384722, study PRJNA508395) | human gut metagenome | isolation source: healthy gut B | host: Homo sapiens
TGTCGTAAATCGATGTTGTACCTTCTGGAATTGATATCTCATTTAACGAATCGCACTCATAGAAAATGTATTTCCCAAGCTGGCAATTTGTAGGAAGTTTCACTGAAGAAAGCACACTGCATCCATAAAAAGCATAATTATCAATTTCCAAAACACCTTTCGGAATATTTATGGACGTAATTGTCGTGTTATCCCGAAACGCATTCTGTCCAATAACAGTAACATTATAACTTGCCCCATCCCAATCAATCCGAGAAGGTATTGTTACACTTTGTGATATTCCTGTATACTTTTGCAATGTTGCTGTTTTTGTTTCCTGTGTTAATTGATAGGAAAAATCACCTTCTGAGTAATTAACTGTGTCTGCTTTTTGATGACTGCTCCATAAACCCTATGGAGAAAAAAAAAAGAATGTCAGCATAAAAAGCATGCTAACGATGAAACATTTCCTTCCTTTACAAAATTTTATCATTCACCTTAACCATCTCCTTTCTTAATTTCATATAAATCCGTTTCATTATACTGAATTAAGCATAAAATGGTAAGGTTACAAATGTCTCATGTTCTTTTTTTGGCTGACATTCCTGTAATTTTAGTTATAGTTAAATTTCAATTTATTTAATGATACATATTTGGTCTGACTCCGCCTCGCCATTCAGAATCTGAATGTTAAAGCCGACGCCCCTCTTCCAGTTTGTGTGGCATGGAACCATTATATTCTGTTAAATCAAATACCGTGTGTTTCTTCGAACCAATCAACTTATAGTTTCCTTTATCTAAAATATCGGAATCACTGTAGCCATTCAGCGCTTCAGCAGAAACAAAGGCACATTTCTGATAATCCCCCCTCAAAATCAAGTTCTGTTCCGGAAGCATCATATACACCAAATTGAATCTCAAATGAGGTGACATCCTGTATACGAATTCCCTTTTTTAACAAATACTGGCTGAAATCAATCGCAATCATACAACTAACTTCCTCATCGTATTCATTTTCAAAAAAGCATCAGACCATCGAGTTTATTTACGCCACTCTCGACAAGACCACTGCCAAGATTCATGTAACCAATAATGTCTTTATCCTCCAAATCCGCAACCAATACTTTCGGTTCCGCAATCGTTTCCTGTCTAACCGTTTTTTCCCGGAAATGCTCCGGCCATTCATCTTCCGGCAGTAGCAACTCCATTTTTAAAAAGAATCAATTTACGAATCCTGCTAAATTCGCCATTCGTAAACTGAATGTTAATCCCCACTGCATCGTGAAGCTCATGATCCGAAAGAGAAACTCCATCTGTTTTGTATCCATTGTAATCCATAAGCTTGATTTTTGTAATTTCCTTTGAACCAATAACCTTATAATTTTGTCGTTGGTAAAATGTCCGAATTACTGTAACCATTTAATTCATCCTCAGAAACAAGTGCACATTTTTTCATATTCAATGGAAAAATCAATTTCTTTCCTCATTTTCATCATACGCAGCCGCCACCAAATGAATTTCCTGAACATCCTCAATTGCAATTCCCATATGTTCCACATACTCTTTAATTCAATCGCATACATCGGATACAGACCAGGTTCAAATTCTGCCAAAAACTCAATGCCTTTTGCCGTCACCGAAACGCCGTCCTCCCTCAAGCCCATGTCCATAATTAATATACGCCAGCAGCATAGGATCTGCCAAATCAACAACCCACTTTTTCACTTTTTTTATCCATAGCAACCTCCGTTCTGAAGCCCCTGCTCCCATCAAAATAATGTTACTATTATCATACCACATTATAGCGAAAGAAACAAAGTTTTTTCTGCCTTACCAGACAGCTAAATCACTTTACTTTCCCCCCTCTATCTGAGAAGGACGCACAAAATAAACAAGCATACAGGCAAAAAATAATTCCAAATAAAATAGGAAAACCATAAGCCCGTACAATACCTTTTATTTTTCCTTTTTTCAATTGTTTCAAATATCTCATCCCCTTGCATATTCTGCCGCATGAAACAGAAAGTATAAACCTAATATACCATTTTTCCAAAAAGTATATATACTTATTTGTTAAAAAGAAAATCCCCGCACACAGCGAGGGAATAAAAACGGAGACGATGGGATTCGAACCCATGTGCCCGTGAAGGCAAACGATTTCGAGTCGTTCTCGTTACGACCACTTCGATACGTCTCCACAACATATTCCATTTTATCAGAATAAGGTAATTTGTCAATAGAAAATTACAACTTTTCTACTCCCCATTAAGTGCCTCAATTAAAAACAATTCCACTGCTAACTGGTCCGACAATTTACCGGATTTTAAACTGCTCTTCCAACTCCAATCTGGTTTGCAGCATCGCCAGTAATTTACTGCGTTTGAAAAGTGCCGCCTGTTTTTCATACTTAGGAATTGTAAACGGAGGAACCCCACATTTTTTGCAATTTCTCCTGAGCGAAGTCCGCGGTTTTTACACTCCTTCACCTGAAGTAAGATGTTGATGTGACGCGAAAACATAAATAAAATAGACATCGGCGATTCCTTGTTGGTATACAAATCTTCGTACAATTTCATCGCACGGTTTTTTTCTCGCCAAGTGCCACGGCATCAATCATGTCAAACATCTTGGAAACCGTTACTCCCGAACAAATAGCATCTACTTCCGGCACATCAATCAATTTACTTTCACCTACGTAGCCGATGCATTTTTCAAGTTCATTGCTGAGCATTTCCATATCCGTTCCCACTCGCTCAATCAACCGCTCGGCACCCCTTTGTTGAAATGCTTTTTCCCTGCTTTTTTTCATATAACCGGCAATCCACCGTTTCAACATATGTTCCGGCTGTCTTGTACACTCGGTCACACAGCCATTTTTGTTTATCCACTTAAAAAAGACGGTTGCGCTTATCAATCTCGCGCTCCACAAAAATGATATAAGTGGTCTCCGGAAATGATTCCACATAATCTGCCATATCGCTGCTGCTTTTAAAATACCCACTGTCCTCTACAACAATCAAACGGTTTTCAGCAAAAAATGGAAGAATCTGAGCCGCCTCGGCAATCTGGGATGGCTCCGGTTTATCACGAAAAAAATGTGCGGTTCATCTCATCATCCGGATTCGATAGTTTTTCAATCAACTGATTCCGATAATACTGAACCATGTATCGCTCCTCGCCATATAAAAGCTGGAAACAGGATATTTGATTATTCTTTAACTCATCCTCAATGCGAAGCATATCTGACTCCTCTCAAAAATACGAGCCGGTCAGCATTTTTGTGACCGACTCGCTTTTACAAATTTCTAATTAGTCTTCATACTCTTTGTAATCAAAACTTCTAAACTCTGCAACCGTATTGTATCCGGCATAATCAACACATGCCATACCAACAAATGCACCGGTGAAGAATCCGCCATAGCTCTGCAGTACATAATCATCCGATAAAATGGATGCGTCTAAAGTTACCGGAATTTCTTTGTAATTCTCACCATCAAATGAATATTCGTAGGTGTAAGTCTGTTTTCTAACTTTTTGTGCGGAACCATACATCTGCGCCATCCGGTACCGGAATTGCATCATCGCGGAGGAATGATGTATAGCCGCCACGGTTACACTGGGCCACTTCGATGACACGTCCATTTTTTCTCATTCCATGTGATAAATGCAAAGGACCAATGCTTGTCATTATAGAAGTTGGTAAGTCCTGCCATCTGCTGATAGGAAAATGGATTGTAACTTACTTTTTACAGAAGCATCAAAGTTAAATGCCTGCCAGCGTTTTTGCGACCAGTGACAGTTCATGTTTATTGCTCAGAGAACCCTGTCCGCGGAGAGTCAGTTTGCCATCTCCTGTCGTTCCCATTGCATCCGTAAATGGAACACGAAGGGTATTCCACTCATTATGTAATTTTTCAGTATCAAATTCATCATGCATGGAATGGTCAAGCGGTGCATCTGTTTTAATTGCATCTTTCGGTGCATCTACAAGAACCTTTCCGCCGTGGCCGCCTTCAATACGAGGCCAGCCTTCTTCATCCCAGTATACTTTCTGAATCGCTGTCTCACGTCCAAGAGTACAGTAACCACGTGGGTCAATGCAGCACTGATTTTCATGAGTCCATGGACGTCCGCAAAGACTTGCATAATACCACTCACCACTTGGCGTATCAACAAGTGCGCCATGTCCCTGTTTCTGGATTTCCAAATATGGTGTATCAAAGTTTGTGATAAATGGACCATCCGGTTCTGTCTCAAAACTTAATTCATCAAGTGTTTTGGAACAGGCAACCACTTCCTGATGAGTATATACTGTTCCGCCTTGAGCAGCAAACAAATAATAATATCCATTAATTTTGTACAAGTGAGGTCCCTCGACCAATTTCACCTCTGTACCATTGTAAATATTTCTTGCTGTCTCCGGTTTTAACTGCATCGTATCTGTATCAAATTCTGTCAATGTAATGCCATCAAATGCATGGTGATACTCTCTGTGATCCCATGTCTGCTGAACGAGATATTTTCTTCCGTCATCATCATGGAATAACGAAGCATCAAAACCAACACCATTCACACGAATTGGGTCAGACCAAGGACCATGAATATCTTCTGCTGTCGTGATGTAGTTTACCATATCTTTGAATGGTCCCTCGGTTACTTTAACATCTGTGTAAACAAGCCAGAACTTACCATCCGCATAAGAAAGATCCGGTGCCCAGATACCGCCTGAAGACGGATTTCCTTTCATATCAAGCAGTGTCGTTGTTGACAATGCCGATGGCAGCAGTTTCCAGTGAACCATATCTTTGGACTCGTGCAGGCGAACCCCGGGAACCACTCAAATGTAGAATTTGCAATATAATACGTGTCATCGACACGAATGATTGACGGGTCCGCATTAAAACCCGGCAATACAGGATTTTTTTTAATCTGTTCCATAATTTAATAACCTCAAAAGTAATCATTTCTGTTTGCAGTAACATTATATCAAAAAAACAACGGCTTGTCTTTAAGATTTTCAAACTTTTGCTTCCATATTTTCGGCAGTACCAGATTCAGAATTACAGCCACTAAAAGACTACTGCTACGCAGTTCTGAGCAAATACATTTTGCACAATCTGCGGGAAAATCGCAAAAAATCTCCGGCACCTGGGTAAAACCGATTCCCACGCTTAAGGACAACGCAGCTATGGTAATATTTCTCTGGGAAAATCCACATTTTCCAATCATCTGCAGTCCACTGATTACAATAGTTCCGAACATCATAATTGTACATCCGCCAAGGACGGAATCCGGAAGCGTTGCAAGCACAGCACCGAAAATCGGAAAGATACCTGCCAAAATCATAATGACCGCGCCAGTCGCAATAGCAAACCGGTTCACAACTTTTGTCATTGCCACAAGACCTACATTCTGGCTGAAGGATGTAATCGGCAGACAGCCAAAGCAGGCAGATAACGCACTAACAAAACCATCACAGGCAATCGAACCGGTTGTTTCCTTCACCGTCACGTCACGGTTTAAGCCGGATGATGCCAGTGCCGAGGTATCTCCAATTGTCTCGGTTGCTGACACAAGAAAAATTAATGTAACCGATACAATGGCATTTAAATTAAACTCCATCTTAAATGGCATAATATGCGGAAATGCAATAATCGACGTATTTGCAAGTGCGGAAAAATCCACCTGATGCATACAAACCGCCAGAATATATCCAACTACAAGTCCGAACAAAACCGACAACTGTTTAAAATAAGATTTGGCAAATAGATTAAACAATATACAGCTAAGTAACGTCACGGTTCCGATAATCCAGTTCTGCACCGAGCCAAAGTTCTCACTTCCACTTCCGCCGCCAAACGAAGCAGAACCAACCGACAGCAGAGAAAAACCAATTGCAGTAACAACACTCGCTGCTACAATCGGTGAAATCCACTTCAGCCAGTACTTTGCAAATAATCCCAGCGTTCCTTCTAAAATACCACCGACCAAAACGGCACCAACAATCGTTTCATATCCGTAAGTTGTTCCAATAAAACACAAAATGGATACGAATGTAAAACTAATTCCCATTACAATCGGCAACCCCGAACCAACACGCCAGATTGGAAACAACTGTATTAATGTACCAATTCCGGCAATCAGCATAGCACTCTGAATCAACATGGCAATCTGTCCATTTGATAGTTTGCAGGCGTTTGCCACAATAATAATTGGCGCAATGTTTGCCACAAACATCGCTAAAATATGCTGTAATCAAACGGCACGGCATGACCAAGCGGCACTTTACCATTTAATGTATAAATATTGTCAATGGAAGCTTTTGTTTTTTTCTCTTTATTCATTTTATCCTCTTTCTCCTGTGTAATTATTGCTCACGAAATGTAATCGAACCGGTCTCTGCATCCATGGCATCCACAATTGCCAGTGATTCCAACTGATAACCAAGATTTCTAATGGTCTGTCCGCCAATCTGGAATCCTTTTTCAATCGCAACACCAATTCCCTCAACCGTTGCCCCCGGCGCTATTTACAATCGAAATCAGCCCCTGCAGGGCACATCCATTGCTAAAAAATCATCAATAATTAACACATGGTCATCCGGTGATAAAAATTTCTTTGATACAATTACCTGATTTTTGCATTTATGAGTAAATGACTCCACTTCTGCCACATACATATCACCATCAATATTGATGCTTTTTTGATTTCTTGGCAAAAACAACCGGCGTTCCAAAATATTTAGCAACAATACACGCAATTCCAATTCCGGACGCCTCAATCGTTACTACCTTATTAATCGGTTTTCCGGCAAAACGGCTTTTCCATTCTTCACCCATTTTTTTTCAAATAATTCGATGTCCATCTGGTGATTCAGAAAACTATCCACTTTTAATACATTTCCTTTTTTACTACTCCATCTTTTGAATCCGTTCCTCTAAAAAGTTCATTTGTAATTCCTCCTGTAACCGTTATTGTAATATAATCACCAGTCACTTAGCAAGCGTTTTTTACCACTTTCTTTTTCCACAAAGAAAGGTACCATTTTCCGTTTTGATATTCAATGGATACCGCCCCTTCTTTATCCGTCCGGTATACCTTAGAACCTATATTTTCAAGACGTTTCAACGTCTCTTTGTGCGGATGTCCATAACGGTTCTTTTTTCCACATGAAATAACGGAAACATCTGGTTTTACCTGCTCAAGAAAAGCCTCTGAACTCGCTCCCTTACTGCCATGATGCGCAACTTTCAAATAATTTACATGGGAAAGTTTATTGATGATTTCTTTTCTCCCCCGCTTTCCTCTAAATCTCCGGTAAATAATCCTGGTAAAATTCTGATAATTCACCTTCAAAACAAGTGAAGAATCATTCACTGATTTCCATTCATAATCCGGATATGGATGCAGACAGGCTATTCGTAACTCATCAATTGTTACCGTATCGCCACGCTGCATAAACATAAGATTGCATCCTTTATTTCGGAGTTCGTCTAACAGCGTACAGTACGCCTCCTCTTTTTCATTTAATTTCGGTAGAATTACGGTTCCAATTTTTACTCCCATCTGATTGGCAGCACACAGCCATTCGACGGCACCATTAGTATGGTCTATGTCACTGTGCGTCAAAAAAGATACGACACATAAGAAATTCCCTGCGATTTCAGGAAAGGAATCATACGGTATTTTCCTACTTTATTTACATCAGAACTGCCTCCATCAATTAAAACGTATGATTTTTTTGTGCGGATGCAGCTACAATCTCCCTGACCGACGTCCAGATTGGTAATCTGCAAATCAAAATTATTATGAACCGGCAGAAATAATACAAAAACGCCAAAGGCAAGAGTCAATAAAAATATTTTCTTCTGTTTCCATTTCTGCAAAAATAAAAACAAACACCACATCCATAATACAAGAACACCTGCCAGTCTGTCGGTTTTCCTGTGATAACAACAGCCCCCGGAATCTTTACAAACAAATTTCCAATCCACTCAAATAACATAAAACAAAAATGTGCAAATCCAAAGCAGAATTTTCCTGCAAAATGGTGATACTCCCCCAGTCCGATTCCAGCCAGTGAAGTCACAAGAATTCCTCCCATAAACGGCAGAAACAGTACATTGGCGGCAATACTTAAAATTGAAAATTCATAATAAGCCGTCAAAAAGAATAGGAAGTGTAACAAGCTCAATACCAGCCGTTCCGGCAACTGCCATCAAATCGGATTTTTACTTTCCCACGCATCACAGAACACATCCATCAAAAACATAGATTCCGAGCACCGTTCCATAAGAAAGCAAAAAAACCGGTCTGGAACAATACCATAGGATGAATCAAGAGCTGACATATCGCACTGAACGAAAGTGCACTCAATCCATCATAATGTCTTCCGGCAAGTCTTGCCAAGAGCATACATCCCATCATGATAACTGCCCGTTGTGTTGAAATGGAAAAGCCGGTCAAAATACCATAAAGAAACAAAAGCACCATGGTTACAACGGCCGCCCCCTGCATTGGCATAAAATATTTGCGCAGTACAAAAAACAGGCTGGCACCAATGAGTGAAATATGCAGTCCGGATATGGCAAGCACATGTGCAATTCCATTCTCCTGATACAACTGTTTCACTTCATCAGACAACCCGCTTTTATCGCCCAAAACCATTGCGGATACAATCCCCGCTGTTTTTTTCATCACAACACAAAAAGAAACCACATCATGAAAAACGATTTCTCAAGCGATGTAGAAAATCTTCCGGATTTTTAACCGTATTCTTTTTTATTTCTATTTTACCGGCAAATCCCCTGCGCGGTAATTCCTAATTCCGTGTTGTATTTGTATTCATCAAATTGTCCGGGATTTCCCGGCTTCTCAAACGAATGGATAGAGGCTGTGACTGACAAAAGATTACCAATATGCATCTCCTTTGGCATCGCCGTCTTTTCATTTGCATATAATTTTATTTTTTGCACGAAAATGAATCCTCCCCTTTTACGTCTCGAACGACAAGCGTATATCCATTATCTTTTTTAACAAATTCTTCAAGTTCGCAAAGAAAATGAATCGACTCACGCTCATAAAAAACCGGTTCCTTTGTATTTATCCACGCATTACAAAGAATCCCCAAAATCATGCATACCAATACCACACAAAGTGGTCTTCTCCTCACCGGTTCCTCCCTTTTTATTTCAAATTCTATTTCTCATTTACCGGTTCCACAAGATTTAAATTCCGTTCCAATACTGAATGGAACGAATCCATCTCCCGTACTGCTCCTGTGCTTCGCCGTCAATGGTAAATTGTACCCGGTTGACATTAGAAAGCTCACACAATGTATTTACAATCGAATACACTGTCACCTCACTGCTGATTCCTGCCAGCAAATCATTAAATCCGCTTCCCAAATCCACATAACAAATCTGGTCGCGTATTGTTATGTGATTCACTACCGTTTCCTTTGGAATTGCCGGTTTGACATCCTTTAATTTCCCTTTTTTGTCCGGCTATCACTTCATCTGCCTGAATCAATTGATTAATCAGAAGTTCTGCCAACGGTGTTGCCGCATTGTAAGTTACCGATGTCGTTACCGCACGCAGTTTATCTCCTGTGCGGTTCGATAAATACAACGTAACCTGTCTGCGCTGTTCTTTTTCCCAAAGCATCCAGATTCTGCACAAAATCATCGGCACTCATCGGTCCTACGGCATTTCCCGAAAGCATGAGTGGCTGATCTTCTACATGAAATTCCACATAATGAATCTCATCTAACTGGCATAATGTTTCCCAATTGCTGCACGGGACAATGTCTCTTCCACGCCGCTTCTCTCATAATACGCAGCAGAAAAACGAAATTGACATCTGATGATTTTTCAGTTCAAAATCTAATACATCTACATTTTCACTAATCGGACTCTTTAAGTTGGCATCCTCCCCGTAGTCTGAAGCTGTTTTAATAAATCGGCAACAACTGCGTTCGTATCCTTTTTTCATGAGGAGATTCCATCGTCCCTTCTACAAGTCCTGTCATATCCTGATTCAGATAATAAACCAAATATGAATCCATTTTCTCTTTACTGTTGCCACAAGAAAATAAAATCCCCGCCGCCATAATAAGAAACATGGAAATTATAATCTTTTTCATAGCAGCCTCCTATTCCGAATACATCAGAGGAATTCGTACGGCAAACGTAGTTCCCTGTTGTTCTATACTGTGAACTTTAATTGAGCCACGGTGCAATAAAATTGCATTTCTCGTAATTGCAAGTCCTAAGCCGTTTCCACCGGTTTCTCTGGAACGTGCCTTATCCACACGGTAAAACGCTCGAAAATACTATCCTGCAATTCTTCCGGAATACCAACCCCGGAATCCGATACCTTCAAATAAAAGAATTTATGGTCTGCATTCAAAGAAACACGACCCAGCCATTATCGTAATTATACTTAATCGCATTTTCAATCAGATTACGAAATGCCATAGCCAATTTTACTTCATCCACCTGTGCTGTAACAGAACGAACACTTTCAAAAAATCATCTCAATATTCCGCTTATCCGCAATCGGCTGAAGCTGTTTCAAAATTGCTTCCAGAAATTCATTAATATTGACCTCGGAAATATTGACTTCTGAGGCATTTTTTATCCATTTTTACGAGGGTAAGCAAATCATTGATAATTTTATTCATTCGCTCCAATTCTTCATTAATGTCCACCATAAATTCCTGATAAAGTTCAACCGGAACATTTTCCTGTCCAATCAAAGATTCTGCTAAAACTTTAACCGACGTAATCGGTGTCTTCAACTCATGTGAGACATTCGACACAAATTCCTGTCTTGCATCTTCCAGATTCTGCAGCACACTAAGCATTGAATTAAATTTATCCGAAATATCCTCTGCTTCCGAATATCCGGTTATCTGCATCGTCTCATTAAAATCACCGGAAGAAATCATCGCAATCGAGCCGGCTACTTCCTTCATAGGCATTACAACCTGACCGGAATACAAAACAGAAATCACAAGAATAATAAGTCCAAGCACCAATACGAGCGTAATTGCAATCGACTGCATCGAATCATACAGAGTGTTCACACTGTTCAGCGAAAAATTCATTACGACAACACCATCAATCGAATTGCTCTCCGGATTATGCACCGGAAGAACCAACTCTACCATGTTTTCACTCTGGCTTACAAATTTGCTGTCTGCACCGTTGACACACCGGACAACTTCCTCCAAAAAAGAATCACTTTACCTTCTTCTAACCCATATGTGTCACGGGTTACATTCAAATCAGAATCCGCAATCAAAATACGGCCTCCAAAAATATCCGCAACCTGTGTCAGTTCAGAATCTACTTCTGCCCCTGAATCACTGGTAAAATAGGCAGAAGAAACAACAAGGTTACATATAATGGAACCTCGTGTCTGCAATTCATTAATACGTTGTGAAATAGCCTTTGCCCGATATGTATTGATAAAAATCAATGTAAATACAACGAGCGGAATGATTCCTATCAGAATCAATACAGCCATGCTTTGTGCCCGCAGGCTTTTAAAAGCTTGAATTTTACTCTTTATTCTCGAAATAATAACCAACACCCCATTTTGTATGTATAAATGCCGGATCACTTGGTGTCTCTTCTATTTTTTCACGAAGTCTTCGGATATGAACATCCACGGTTCTTGCATCCCCCGGATATGCAGCTCCCCATACTTCATGAAGCAGATTATCCCTGCTGTAAATCTTTTTCGGATTACGAACCAAAAGACTCAATAATTCATACTCACGCGTTGTCAGACTAATTTCCTTATCCTTGATATAAACACGTTTACCCATCGAATCCACCTTAAGGCTTCCATAAACTTCCAGTCCATCGGATTCTTTATGATTTTTCTTACTGCTTCGTCGAATAATCGCCTTAATTCTCGCCTTAACCTCTAAAATATTAAATGGTTTCGTAATGTAATCATCGGCTCCATATTCGAGTCCAAGGATCTTATCCATGTCGTCGCCTTTTGCTGTAAGCATAATAATCGGAACATCTGAAAACTCCCGAATCTGCTGACAAACTTCAAACCCTGACATCTTTGGTAACATCACATCTAACAAAATAATATCATATTTTTTTCGTGAGCCGCCTCTAAAGCACTCTCTCCATCATATGCATAGTCCACTTCCATTCCGTCCTGCTCTAAGCTGAAACGGATTCCTTTCACAATTAGTTTCTCATCATCCACTACTAAGACTTTTTTTTTTTTTGCCATCTGCTCTGCCTCCACAAATTTTACAGTTATACTGTAATATCATCCTTGATTTTTCAAACACTCCTTCTTTAATTCCGGTAATGTTCATAATGTCCTCAATTTTTTCTTAAATGCACCGTTTTTTCCCGGTAGGAAATAATCTGTGCTGCTTTGGATTCCCCCCTATCCCGCTTAATTTCATCAGTTGTTCTGCGGAAGCGGTATTCAGATTGATTTTACCCGCTTCATCTGCTGATGACATTCCGTGGAACTTTGTTCCTCTTGCGCGGCTTTCCCTTTCCTCTTCTTTTCAATCGTAAGTTGTGTTCCATCCTTGACAACCTCTGCTAAATTAACAGAAAGTTTATCTGCTTTTTTTGGTAAAGCCGCCTGCTTTTTGCACAACATCGATAAAATGGGGTTCTTCTGCAAAAGTATATACCCCCGGATTCTTCACTTCGCCACATATGTAAATATACACCACAGCTTCTGTTTTTGAATCCGATGTTTCTTTTTTACCCTTTGTTTCTCCCGACTGATCAGCAAACGATTCCGTCACAACTGCTTCTTTTTAGAACCGGCATTAAGCGAAAAATACAAAATGCCACATAAAAAGAAAGCTCCAATCAAAAAGAACCATTTTAACTTATTTTTGTTATCTTTCATCACTCTTTCCTTTCTGGCCGGAAAAAAGAGTGCTACTTAACTATTTTACCAATGTTATTCCATTTTTACAATGGCAAATTTACTTATTTTTACTTCCACTTGAAAATGGCAATTCCAGCAACAATCGCAGCTACACCAATACACTTTCTCCACTCAAACGGCTGTTTATCAATCCCAAACAGCCCAAAAGTTCAATCAAATACGACATGACGATCTGAACCGACACAATAAACATCGCAGAACGGGCAGGACCAATCGCATTAATGCTGTAAATTACTGTATAAGTAATAAAGCCCCCAGTGCTCCACCTAACAGCATATATTTAGGCGAAACATGCCACAAACTGCTGATTGCACCATCTCTTCCGGTAATAAACCAGGCCAGTACACAGACCACAAATGCACTAATCTGTACAAATGCAGATGACAGCCAGATACTCGTCTGTTTGGTCACTTCCGCATTAAATACACCCTGTACACTCATAATGGCACCTGAAATGGCAGCCACTAAAATTCCCAACATAAAAGCACCTCCTTAGTAACTTCACGGTAAACGATTCTACCGTAAAGTCTTCCCAAGAAAGGTGCAATTATTCATCCATTTTTAATCATCCAGTACAGAATCTAAAATCGCAATCATTTTATCCACATCGCTTTTTTCAATAATAAGCGGCGGAATAAAACGAATGACATTTGCGCCTGCGCTCATAAAAATGACGCCTTTTCCAATGCCTTTGTAATATAAGGACCGGCAGGAACGGAAAGTTCCAAGCCACGCATCAGTCCCATACCACGTGTCTCAACAGCAATTTCTTTTTTCTCCACCAATTTCTGCAGACATTCACTAAGATACTCGCCAACTTCTTCTACATGGTTTGGAATTTCTCTCTTTTCAAAAATTTCCAGTGTCTTTGCTACTGCTGCGCAGGCAAGTGGATTTCCGCCAAATGTCGTACCATGGTCTCCCGGCACGAGGCATTTTGCCACTTCTTCTTTTGCCGCAATTGCTCCTACCGTAATACCGTTTCCGATTCCTTTTGCCATTGTCACGATATCCGGCACAATATCGTAGTTCTGGTACGCAAACATCTTACCGGAACGTCCCATGCCACACTGAATTTCATCACAAATCATAACGATGTCATTTTCATCGCACAATTTGCCGGATTCCTGTAAAAATTCAGCATTTGCAGGATAAATTCCACCTTCACCCTGAACGGCTTCCACAATAATGGCATATGTATTTTCTGTAACCGCTGCTTTTACACTCTCTAAATCGTTGTAATCAGCAAATGTAACACCCTGTAACATCGGTTCAAACGGCTCTCTGTATTTTGCCGTACCGGTAACGGACAATGCTCCCATGCTTCGTCCGTGAAATGCTTTATTCATCGAAATAATCTCATGACGATTTTCATGTCCCTGCATAATGGCATATTTTCGTGCCATTTTCAAAGCGCCCTCATTGGCTTCCGTACCGCTGTTTGCCATAAATACACGGTCAAGTCCGGTTGTCTTTTGCAAGACCTTTGGCGGCCTGCAATAATGGCTCCGAATAAAAATAGTTGGAAAAATGAATTCCTTTATCAATCTGTGCTTTCAAAGCATCTGTGTATTCCTTATCCCCATAGCCCAATGCACAAACGGCAATTCCGGCACCAAAATCCAAATACTCTTTTCCGTCTGTATCGTATAATTTCACGCCTTCTCCATGGTCTAATACAACCGGATAACGGTTATACGAATGAACTAAATACTGTTCTGATTCATCTATCATCTGTTTCATATCACATGCTCCTTCCTAATCCTGCTCATGCGGATACAATGTTGTGTGGTTATCAATAATTGCTGTACCAATACCTTTTTGGTAAAGAACTCAAGTAACAGACAATGCTGTCTGCGTCCGTCCAGAATATGGACACGGCTTACACCTTCTTCTACCGCTTCCACACAGTTTCTTATTTTCGGAATCATACCACCGCCAATGGTTCCATCCTCAATCAACTGTTTTGCCTCATCAGTTGTCAATACAGAAATCAATGTTTCCGGATCTTTCGGGTCTTTGCAGACACCCTCAATATCTGTCATAAATGCCAGTTTTTCTGCATGAATACACTTTGCAACTGCACTTGCCGCATCATCCGCATTAATGTTATATGCCTGATAATTTTCATCCATACCAATCGGCGCAATAATCGGAATAAAATCTTTGGCAATCAAAGTGTCAATTAAATCGGAATTAACAGATTTTACTTTTCCCACAAAACCGATATCTCTTCCACCGGCTGTTTTTTTCTCACAGAGCATTGTGCCGCCGTCTTTTCCACTGATGCCGGCTGCCTTTACGCCAAGTTTCTCCATCATCTGGACTAAATGCTTATTTACCTTATTTAAAACCATTTCTGCCACTTCAATCGTATCGGCATCTGTCACACGAAGTCCTTCTACAAATTCACTCTCTTTTCCCATATAGCCAAGCCATTTGCTAATTTCTTTTTCCGCCGCCGTGAACAATAATCGGCTGCATGCCAACCAGTTTCAACAAAGCAACATCTTTAATCACTGATTCCTGCAATTTTTCATCCAGCATAGCGCTTCCGCCGTATTTTACAACTACTTTTTTCCGTTGAAATCACGGATATAAGGCAGTGCCTCAATCAGCGTTTCCGCCTTAAGTACAACTTCTTTCATCTTATCTTCCATCTTTTTGTCCTCTCTAACTTCTGTAATCGCCATTTATTTTTACATAATCATAAGTCAAATCGCATCCCCAGGCAATTGCCGATGCATCCCCCTGCTTCATGTCGCAAATAAATGTAACTGCATCTTTTCCTAATAAAATAGTCGCCTCATCTTCACTGTAATCTGTCGGCACACCATCTTTTACTAAAACAATCTGCTCATCCTCAGCTTCTAAAATCAAATCGATTACATCCGGGTCAAAGTCTGCACCGGAATACCCCAGTGCGCACAAAACACGTCCCCAGTTCGCATCCTTGCCAAACACCATTGCTTTCACGAGGTTTGAAGTCACAACCGATTTACTAAAAATCTTTGCCTCTTCTTTTTATTCTTACAGTGAACTGCTCTTACTTCCATCAGCCTCGTAGCGCCTTCTCCGTCCGCTGCCATCTGTTTTGCCAAATCCGTTGCAACAAAACTCAGTGCCTCTTTGAATTTTACATATCCATTCGTTCCTGCTTTGATTTCAACACCGGATTCGCCATTGGCAAGCACCAGATATGTATCATTTGTTGATGTATCGCGGTCAACCGAAATCATATTAAAACTATCTGACACAATTTCGGAAACCATTTCCTGCAGTAAATCATGTGAAATTTTTGCATCTGTTGTCGTAACGCTAAGCATCGTTGCCATATTCGGGTGAATCATACCAGAACCTTTGCTCATGCCACCAACTGTTACGGTTACTCCGTCCACCTCAAAACTGGCTGCCGCTTCCTTCGGAACAGTGTCCGTTGTCATAATTGCCTTAGCCGCAAGCAGACCTGCTTCTTTTGTATCTGCCAGTGCATCCTTTAAAAGTTTTGCACCTTTTTGTATCGGTTCTTTTTTATCTGCATTCCGATAACGCCGGTTGAAGCTGTCAAAACCTCTTTTGTCGTAACGCCAAGTGCCTCTGCAATTTGTGAAGCCATGTACTCATTAATTTCTTTACCTTCGCCTCCGGTACAGGCATTGGCAATTCCACTATTCAATACGACCGCATGAACATCCTTTTGCTCTCAACAATTTCTTTATCCCACCAAACCGGTGCTGCCTTTACTACATTCGTTGTAAAGTTCCTGCACAGACCGCCGGGCTTTCTGTATAGACAAGGGCCATATCTGTACGGTTTTTATATTTAATTCCTGCCTCTGCGCTCGCCGCCATAAATCCTTTTGCTGCTGTAACGCCGCCTTCTATTGTATTCATCATATTTTCCTCCTTTACGGAACCATCGGTACAAGCCGGAGCCCCTCTGCCTCATCAAATCCAAACATCAGATTCATGTTTTGAACTGCCTGTCCGGCAGCACCTTTTGTGATATTATCCATTGCTCCCATCATAATCACGCGATGCGTGCGCTCGTCAACTTTACATTTACATCGACAAAGTTGCTTCCCTCAACCCATTTGGTCTCCGGACACACACCCTCATCCAGCACGCGCACAAAATATTCATCTTGATATGCTTTCACATAAGCCTCTCGAATCTGCTCTTTTGTCACACCTTCTTTATATTTTGCATATGCTGTAACCAAAATACCACGATTCATCGGAATCAAATGCGGAGTGAAATTAAGTGTAACATCTTTTCCACTAATATAGGAAAGCTGTTCTTCAATCTCCGGTGTGTGGCGGTGTGTGGCAACTCCATATGCCTTAATATTCTCATTTACTTCGCAGTAAAGGTTTGGAACTTTTGCACCTCTTCCTGCCCCTGATGTTCCGGATTTAGCATCAATAATTAAAGTATCCATATCAATAAGTCCTTCTCTTGCAAGCGGTGCAATTGAAAGTGTTGAACATGTTGGATAGCATCCCGGATTAGCAACTAAACGTGCATTTTTCACCTGCTCACGGTTCAACTCGCACAATCCGTATACCGCTTCCTCCAAATACTGAGGACTTTTATGTGTAATGCCGTACCATTTTTCATATACAGCGACATCTTTTATTCGGTAATCGGCACTCAAATCAATCACCTTTGCCTGAGAAAGGATTTCATCATCCAGAACACCTGCCAAATACCCCTGCGGTGTTGCGGTAAAATCACGTCTGCCTCTTTTGCCAAAGTATGTAAATCATCACTTTTACAAATATTTTCTACAATCTGAAAAACATTTCCAAAAACGGAACTAAATTTCTTATCCACATAGCTTCTCGAACCATACCATACAATCTCAACTTCTTTGTGCTGCAATAATAATCGAACCAATTCCTGTCCTGCGTACCCTGTAGCACCGATAATTCCAGCTTTTATCATAGCATCCTCCATTCCGCCGTACTTTGGCAGCTCACTCTTTTTTATTCATCATTTATGCATATTTATACATATTATACACAAACCTCAATTATTATACATCTTTTCCGATAAATATGCAATACCTAACTAGAATTTATTCGTTATTCTTTGAAAATAATTGATTTTATGCTTGCATAATATTCACTTGTGGTGTATATTAGAAAAAGGTTAATACCAAAAAATACATACGGAGGTTCTATTATGAAAGAAAAAGTTATTTTAGCTTATTCCGGCGGCCTGGATACAACAGCAATTATTCCATGGCTTAAAGAGAATTTTTGATTATGAAGTTATCTGTGTCTGCATTGATTGTGGACAGGGTGAAGAATTGGACGGTCTGGAAGAAAGAGCTAAGTTCTGTGGTGCATCCAAACTTTACATTGAGGATGTTGTCGATGAGTTCTGTGATGAATATGTAGTTCCTTGTGTACAGGCTCATGCTGTATATGAGAACAAATACCTTCTTGGTACTTCGATGGCTCGTCCGGTTATTGCAAAACGTCTTGTTGAAATTGCAAGTAAAAAGAAGGCGCTACTGCTATCTGCCATGGTGCTACCGGAAAGGAAATGACCAGATTCGTTTCGAACTCGGTATCAAAGCACTTGCTCCTGATTTGAAAATTATTGCAGCTTGGAGAAGTGATAAATGGACAATGGATTCCCGTGAATCTGAAATTGAATACTGCAAAGGCACATGGAATTGATCTTCCATTCTCCGCAGATTCCAGTTACAGCCGCGACCGCAACTTGTGGCATATCAGCCATGAAGGTCTTGAATTGGAAGACCCGGCAAATGAGCCGAACTTCGATCATCTTCTGGTTCTTGGTACTACACCGGAAAAAGCACCGGATGAAGGTGAATATGTAACTATGACATTTGAAGCCGGCGTTCCTAAGAGCGTAAATGGAAAAAGAAATGAAAGTTTCCGATATTATCCGCACTCTGAATGAATTAGGTGGAAAACATGGTATCGGTATCGTTGATATCGTTGAAAACCGCGTTGTCGGCATGAAGTCCCGTGGTGTTTATGAAACTCCTGGCGGAACAATTCTTTACGAAGCTCATCAGCAGTTGGAAGAATTAATCCTTGACCGCGATACAACAACATTGAAAATGGATATGGGGAATAAACTTGCTCAGATTTGTTACGAAGGCAAATGGTTCTCTCCTCTCCGCGAGGCAGTTCAGGCATTTATCGAGTCCACACAGAAATATGTAACCGGCGAAGTTAAATTCAAACTGTACAAAGGAAACATTATCAAAGCCGGAACCACTTCTCCCATACAGCTTGTACAATGAAAGCTTTGCAAGTTTCACAACCGGAGATTTGTATGACCATCATGATGCAGAAGGTTTCATTAACCTCTTTGGTCTTTCTACCAAAGTTCGCGCAATGAAGATGGCAGAAGTAGAAAAGAATAATAAGTAAACAACCGTATTGTTGTAAATAACAAAACAGCCTTCCATCCAATGATGTGAAGGCTGTTTTTTATCTTTTTACATCACTTATATGTCAGAAGATTTTATGCATCTTCATTGGTATCTTCTTCTGCTAACTGTTCGTATTCATCCGTAGAACCAAACTCAGCAAATTCAGAAAAGTCCTCATCCTCATATGATGCTGCCGCTTCATCTTCCTCTACATCAGTCTCCGTTTCAACTGCTGCATCGTCAACAGTTTCACTTTTCCTCTGCATCGTCCGGAATCGTAAGATAAACATCATCATCTACCCCAGTTTCAACATCCTCTGCTGCTTCTGTTTCCTCATAAGATTCAGATTCTTCTACGACATCTTCATAATCAACGGCCGCTGAAACATCCTCATCCGCCTCTGTCACAAATTTAGCAACTTCAGAATCCAAACGACGGCTTACATCCTCTGTTACACGAATGCTTGTCTGAATATCCATCATACTATCCGTCAATGTAGTTACAGACTCAGATACACCGGATACCTGATTGGAACTATCATTAATCGTCTCTGAAATTTCATGTATCAGTGTTGCCATCTCATGCATCGTATCTTTCAATGCGGTTGCACTGTCAGCAAACTGAAGCATCAATGTATCAATACGATTTGCATCGTCGTTATACTGGTTACCGGTATTTACAAGATTATCATAATCCGGCATGACCTCATTTTGAATAAACGTCAGCATCTTATTAGCATTGTCTGCAAGCTCCCTCCTACTGAAGAATTTACTTCCAAACTGATATCCTGAATGTTTTTGCTGTCTCACGGCTCGAATCTGCCAGTTTACGAATCTCATCAGCCACTACAGCAAATCCCTTACCAACCTCGCCGGCACGTGCTGCTTCAATGGATGCATTCAATGCAAGCAGGTTTGTCTGAGAAGAAATCTCCAAAATATCATTTGTCAATACATTAATCTTTTTTCAACATCTTTACTCTTTTCAAGAGAACTCTGAAGCAGTGTATTAATTTCACTTGCCATCTCTGCCGTCATCTTACGGCGTTTCTGACCACTCTCCTGCAATGCATTCGCACGGTCTTTAATTTCCTTTGCGAAATCAGAACCATTATTTGCCTCACCGGCAATATGCTCCATTGCTTCATAAACACGTCCTGCCTGGTCATTCAAATGGTCGGCATGGTTTGCAACCTCTTCCATTCCGGCAGAAAGTTTTTCCATTACCTCAGATACCAGTTTGATATCGCCATTCGATGAATTTACACAATTAAACACCTGCTCAACATTACCCTGCAGCTCAACGGCATCGGATTTGATTTCCATAATGTCGCGGAGTAAATCAATAAACTTATTAATTCCGACAACCAGTGTCCCACTTCATCTTTTGTTTTTACCTGAATCTGGGATGTGAGGTCACCGTGGTCTTGTTCAATACTTCGTACAATACCGTTCAAGTGACGAATTGCATGTTTGGTTGGACGAAGGATTGTCGCTACAACCATTAAAATACAGAATACAATAGAAACAACCAACAAAGCAATCAAAACAACAAATGCTAATGTACTCTCGTGATGCAGCTGCACTAAGTGCTCCCTGCGAATCCTCTACTTTCTGGCTGTTCACCTTCTGCATGTCATCAATAGCACTCTGAAATTTCTTGTAGATAGGCTCTACTGCTTCATTCAAATTCTTCATGCCATTCAGTTCATAATCATCAATTGCCTTTTTCGATTTCTGGTAAGACTCACTAAATGTTGCATACGCAGCTTTATAGTCTTTTTAAAAGCATCGGCTTCACCACTGTCAGAACTCTTCTCTGCAATAACAGAAATATCCTTATCCATGCGTTCTGTAGCTTCTTTAATATCCTTTGATAACTGTTTTTAAATCATCGTCATCAAATGCAGTCACATAGCGAGCCAGCTTATACTGAAGCAATATAAAATCTGACTCCATCTCTCCTGTCTTCTCCGTTATCGTCATGTAATTGTCGCTAATCGACTTGGTTGCCCGGTTCATCTGTGCAATCTTTGAATAAATCAATGTAGAACACAGTCCACATACAATTGCAAGAATACAAACGGCACCATGATTTTTCAATCAATTGACTTCCTCATAACAAATCTCCTTTTTATGTAATTATATAACTATACACTCTATTCAGATTATAACATCATACCCAAAAAAAAGAAAGAATGTCTTAAATCGACACTCTTTCCCTAAAAAAAAATTCATTATTAACTTTTTATTTATTAATGTCTCTCACATCATATGGCGTACTCTGATATACATAATAGTTAAGCCAGTTACTGTGTAGAACAATTGACCGGCAGAACGCCAGCGGACAACCGGCTTTTTCTCCGGGTCATCATCCGGAAAATAATTAGCCAGGAATACTCGGATTCATTCCTTATCCAGGTCACGAAAATATTCTTTTGCCAGTGTATCTGAATCATACCCAAATGTCCCGTCATAAAAACTGCCTGCTGTCTTCTGTTTTTATAACCGCCACACCTGCTGCGTCTGATACGGCAAGCACTTCCAGCTCCGGAATTTTCTCAACATCTTCTCTGTTTACCGTCATCGCACGTGACTGCGGACAGTCAAAAACATCATCAAAACCGCGAAACAGCGGAGAACTTTTTTCAGCACCCGATGTTTGTACACGCCGGATAATTTTTCCTCTCTGTCGACCCTCTCAATACCATAGTGATAATATAAACCGGCAAATGCAGCCCAACACATGTAAAGAGTACAGTGAACATGCTTCTTTGACCACTCCATAATATTGGTTAACTCATCCCAGTAATCCACGTCTTCAAATTTGGTATAGTCAAGCGGTGCTCCTGTAATAATCATACCATCAAAATTACGGTCTTTGATGTCATCAAACACACGATAAAAAGGTTTCCAAATGGCTTGGTGCCACATGAGTCGGCTTATAACTGCTCGTCTGCATAAACTCCACATCCACCTGCAGCGGTGTATTGGACAATTTACGCAAAAGCTGTGTTTCCGTCTCAATCTTTGTCGGCATAAGGTTTAAAATCAACACATGCAGCGGTCGAATATCCTGATGCATTGCACGATACTCCGTCATTACAAATATATTTTCATTTTCCAGAATTTTTTTGGGCAGGTAGTGAATCCTGAATTTTAATAGGCACAATTACCACTCCTAACTTATTTGATAATATTTGCCATTGTAACACAACCAGATACTGTTTGCAAGGCTTACGGTTATTCTCTCATGCATCCTGACATAATACAAATACCGCTTGCACCTTTACGCATAACTTCCGGCTCTCTCTCCTTTGTCATGCCGCCAATAGCATAGACAGGAACCTCTGAATTATCGCAAATATTTTTCAAAAATGATAATCCTCTCGGCGGTAAATCTTTTTGCAGTCCGTAGCAAATATGTGACCGGCAATTACAAAATCCATCGAATATGCCTCTGCCTCTTTTTAACTGCTCAAGAGAATGAATAGACGTACTCATTTCCTTCACAGACTTTCTAAGATTTTCCCTTTCTTTTTGAGACATCTGTGCCATAACAGAAAGCGGTATATGCACAAAAAGGATGATAAAGAGAAAGTGCCGCCTTGTAATCCCCTATGCAAAAATACATTTTTTCCCTTCCAAATTTGTGATTTTCAAAACTTTCTTAGCAAGTTCTTCATATTCCTCATGGGATAAATCTTTTTCCCGCAAAAGGATGGCATTATATTCATCGCCTTGTGCAATCTGCCGGATTCTTTCCAGGAAATCCCCCTCACACAGATGACGGTTTGTTACTGCTATTCTATACATATATATAATCACTCATAACCGGTTGAAGTCCATGCTCCAAAATCGCATCATAAACTTCCTGCACATTTCTGGTGTCATCAATTTCAAAACTGTTCGTCGCCCTGCTCTTCTCCGCTTCTGCCACCAATTCCAACGTCCACGCCGGCAGATATCTTTGTTGCACAAATTTGAATCAGATTATCGCGGACGCGCTTACATTCACGAGTAGAAACCGTAATGGAAGCAAACGGTATAAAGCAGACGATAAGCACACACAACCTGTAACAACTGCGCTTCATGCACATCCATCGGATTAATTCTATCATTATTAATAATCGGGCGAAGTCTTGGATAGGAAAATGCAATCTCTGCATGAGGATATTTCCGCTGCAATAAATAGGCATGAATTCCTGTTGCAAATGCATCTTTTTCTAAAAATCATCAAGATCAACAAAGCAGCAAAACCAACGCCTCGCATACCACCCTTTAATGCACGTTCCTGTGCGTTTAATCGATATGGAAAAATACATTTTACCTGCCAGATGAAGTGTTTCATATTTATCTGAATTGTAGGTTTCCTGAAATACGGTAACATAATCGGCACCACATTTATGCCAGTACGCATAGTTCATCGGAATTTGTCGGATATACCTCCAAGCCAATCACTTTGAAATATTTTCTTGCAATCTTACATGCCTCTCCAATGTATTTTACATCCGACATTTTCTCGCTCTCCCGGTTAAAATCAAAATTTCCTGCAAACCGGTTTTTGCAATTTCAACCATTTCACGTTCAATTCCTCGGCATCAAGTTTCGCACGACGGATTTTATTATGGCAGTTAAAACCACAGTAAATACAATAATTCTCACAGTAATTTGCAATATAAAGCGGTGTAAACATCATAATGGAATTACCAAAATGTTTCCTTGTCTCCTTCTGTGCCATCTGTGCAATTTCTTCCAAAAAAGGAAGGGCAGCCGGTGACAAAAGTGCTGCAAAATCTTCGGGTGTACGATTGTCTTTATAAATCGCGCGGCGGACATCCGCTGCCGTATAAGAATCATAATCGTAAGCATTCATTGCTTCCACAACCGTTTTCTCAACATCGGAATCCAAAACTTCCATTCCCTCTAAATATGTCATGTGGTCAATTCGGTTTTTCCTTCATATCTTCCAGAATTGTTTCACTTAATATACTCTCATTTACTGTTTTATCCATGTCGTCCTCCAACTATCTTTATTTCGTTTTGAAACTGCCATCCTGAATATAGCCGGTCAGCGGTGAAGATGCACTTCCCCCACGCTCTAACACGCGTCCTGTACCGGCAAGATAAGCTGACTTTCTTCCTGCCTCAATTGCAAGTTTAAATGCCTCTGCCATAGCCGGGATATCTCCAGCTGTCGCAATACCGGTATTCGCCATAATTGCGGCTGCTCCCATTTCCATTGCAGCACATGCTTCAGATGGTTTTCCAATGCCGGCATCCACAATAATCGGAAGGTTAATTTCATCAATCAAAATCTGAATAAATTCTTTTGTGCAAAGACCTTTGTTTGAGCCAATTGGTGCAGCTAACGGCATAATCGATGCAGCACCGGCATTCATCAAATCACGTGCCACATTCAAATCCGGATACATGTAAGGCATAACTGCAAATCCTTCTTTTGCAAGAATTTCTGTCGCCTTGATGGTTTCCTGATTATCCGGAAGTAAATACTTGAATCTCTCATAATCTCATTTTTACAAAATTGCCACAGCCAACTTCTCTTGACAAGCGTGCAATACGAACTGCTTCGTCAGCATTTTCGCACCGGATGTATTCGGAAGCAAGGTAACACCTTCCGGAATATAATCTAAAATATTTGCACGTCCATCCTGATTCGCACGGCGAAGCGCCAATGTAATAATCTGTGCACCGGCATTTTCAACCGATGCCTTGATTAAATCCAGTGAATATTTTCCGGAGCCTAAGATGAAACGGGAAGAAAACTCCTGTCCACCAAGCATAAAAAGTATCTTTATTTTCCATGTTCTTATCCTCTCAATCTTTTGTATTTGAAATTTACATTTTACATGTCATGATTTTGACAGGGTTGTTTTATCAACCTCCACCAACAAAACTTACCACTTCAATCACATCATTTTCTTTTTATCTGAACCGTTTCGTAATCTTTCTTTTGGAATAATCTCACCGTTGATTTCAACCGCAATTTTGTTCTTTCTCAAAATTTTGTTTTTTGCGATAAAATCTTCCAGTGATAATCCTTCACAGTCTGAAACCTGGTTTCCATTCAAGCAAATCATATCGTCTCTCCTTTCTCTTCTGATACAACAAAAGGATACCACAAAAAAGTCCACACCCGAGGTGGTGTGCCCCTTCTTGAGATATCCTCAATCTGCTCTCAACTATATCATGAATGTTAGGGGGGTGTCAAGTGGGTTTGTTGGCAGTGTTTGTTGCCCCTTTTTTGTTTTCCGTAATTCCGGCAGAAAAAGTTTTTGCGTCTCGTGGGCACTCCGTTAATTGAGTGCGTAGCGGTATGGGCACTGAAACTACCAGTGCCACATACCGACGTACTCAAAACCCACGAGCCACAAAATTTTTCTGCCGGAATTACTGGAAGCCAAAGAAACTGGCAGCGAACATTTAACTTAAACCATATCTTATCCATCCTCACAACTTCCAAAAAACTGTATGTTTGAAGACAGAAAATTTTTCTTCTTCTCTTTCGCTTTGTCAATAAGAATTATATGTTATGGTTTGTATCAAACAATTAATGTTAGTTTTTTCAAGATTCCAACAATTCACAAAGAAAAAGATTTATGTTCATGGGTACGAATGCGCGGGTATCCGGCTTGCGTATTTTGCATGCCGATACCCCCTGCGTATTCGTCTTAGCGGGAGCGCCCATGAGACATAAACTTTTCTTTGTGAATTGTGGAAACTGAAATAAGCATCCATAAATATTTATCACAAACTATATCAACTGTATCTTACACTAATTCATAGCAGTGTCGAGAAGAATTATATTTCTAACTGCTTCTACTGAGTCAGCAACAAAGTCAGCTCCGGCCTCTTCCAGTTCTTTCTACTGCCGTAACCAAATAATACACCGGCGCATCGATTCCGTTTTTCTTTGCCCCGATGATGTCATGGGGAGCGGTCGCCGACCATAAGAATTTTTCTTATTATTATATTCTGCCGGAATCTGTTTTAGGGCGTAAGCAATGACTTTGCTTTGTCTGTGCGGGTTCCGTCCATATTTGCCCCGGCGATATAATGAAAATAAGTTCTCAGTTTATAATAATCGAGAATTTTTTTTTCGCATATATCTCTGGTTTTAAGTGGCAACGAGACAGAGAATCCCCCTGTTTTGTTAAAACACGAAGAAGCTCTTTTATTCCCGGATATACTTCATTTTCGAACATTCCTTTTTCTTCATAATATTCTCTGTAATAGAAACGGCCTGTATGGCCTGTTCCCCTTTGAAAAAGAATAAAATTTCTCATAAGACCTCGTGCAGTGGCGGTCCAATAAAACGATAAAGAGATTCCCGTGGCTGTCCTTCAATTCCATATTTTTTCAGAGAATACATCACCGAATTGGTTATTCCAAGTCCGGGATTTGTCAATGTTCCATCTAAATCAAATAGTACAATGGGATATCTCACTTTTTTATCTCCTTCTTCCAAAGTTTAGTCATTTCTTCTACAACCTCACGAATCGATTTTCCTTCGCAGTCTACTACATAATCAGCATATTTTTCGTATAACGGTTTTTCTTTCCTCATATAAATCCAGTAAAGTCTGTTCTTTTGCGGATAGAAACGCCGCGCTCCGACAAATCTCCCAGACGATTTTTCAACTCTTCATAAGATAATTTCAAATAAAAACCGCACCGATTTCATGCAGATGCTGCATAGCTTCCTTTCCATACACTGCACTTCCGCCGGTTGCAATAATTGTTCTTTTCACATCAATAGATGCGTTTACTTGATTTTCTATCTCATTAAATCCGTCAAGTCCTTCTTTTTCAATAATTTCATGAAGAATGCACCCTCTCTCTCCTGAATCACCAAATCAGAGTCAAGAAAAAGAGAGTCCTAATCTTTTTTGCAAGTACAACACCAACTGTACTTTTTCCCGCTCCCGGCATACCAATCAGTACAATATTTTCTTTCATCTACCGTATCTCCTCCTGAAAAATTCATTATCCGCGCCAGATTGAAAAGGCGGTATAAAGCTAAATACATTACAATCATGGTAAAAGCCCTCTGCCCGGTTAATCCGCTTTCCGGTAATCACAAAGCCAAAGGCAATCAAACTTACTGCAAGCAGTACACACAAATCCACGAAAGAAGCCATTGAAATCGCAATCGGATGTATGGCACTGGAAACTCCCTAAAATCAACAAAAGATTAAAAATATTCGAGCCAACCACATTGCCGACAGCCATTCCGGTCTCACCTTTGGATGCCGCAACAATTGATGTCACAAGTTCCGGCAGGCTTTGTCCCAATTGCAACAATCGTTAAACCGACTAATGTTTCACTCATGCCCCACGCTAGTGCAATATTTTTTGCATGAATTACCACAAGCTGTCCTCCAATAATAATTGCTGCAAGGCCCAATATAATATAAAGAAGGCATTGCCACATCGGCATCTTTTTGCCTCATCATTTTCTGTTTTTTTTATTCTTTTTTGCGAGATAAATCGTATATACGAGATATAATACAAACAACGCAATTAAGATAATTCCATTCAGCGGTACAGCACACCACCAGACGCATTCATATTTCGATAATCCGGCACTTTACCGACAAAAAAAACAGATTACCGGCAAGAATTAACAAAATAAGCGTTGCCACCAAAGAAATCGGATAATCTCTCCTCTTAATTCCGGAATCTACCGGCAGGGCTTTCATCATCGCACAAATACCAAGAACCATCAAAAGATTAAAAATATTCGAGCCAACCACATTGCTGACTGCAATCGCATTGGAACCGGAAATTCCCGCTGATACACTGACCGCAAGCTCCGGCGCACTCGTTCCCATCGCCACAATCGTAAGTCCGATAATGACTCCGGGCACCTTAAAAATCCGTGCCACTCCGGCACTTCCGTCAACAAAGACATCTGCTCCTTTAAGCAACAAGACAAAGCCAATCACCAGTAACAAAAAGGTCTAACCACATTTTCATTTTCATTCCTCCATTCTTTTTTCCTGCCACCATAAAGTCTCAGCCAAGTAAGTTTAGCTTATGCCACAATAAAAGCGAGACTTTACCGCAGCACAAATAAAACACTGTGCCACTATAAAAGTCTCGCTTCGTAGAATATGTACCGGAGTCAGGCTATCTTTTTTGATACCCGCTCGTGTATTGACGATATCATATTACGTTTTTAAAAACGCAAGCTACTCCCCCTTTATTCGTAGTTTATCAAACTATAGCATAATTATACGAGAAACGCAACATTTTTTATTTTTTACCAGCTTCCGCCGCCACCGCCGCCGGAACCACCACCGGAAAATCCGCCGCCACTGCTGGAACTTGGTGTCGAAGTCATACTTGTCATCGCCGTAGACATGGTCGAAGACATAAAATGACTAAACATAATATAATCAAATGCGCGGTCATCCTCGCTCGAATACCAATTCGGTGCTGACATCGTAAGAGACTCAAATTTCTTCATCCACTTACTCGACACGTTAAGGACATAAGTATACGGAAGTATATCATAAAAATACTCCGGATTTTTCTTCCACAAGAGCCTCTAGTTTATCCTTTTCTGCTGTAATCAGAAAATTGCGGAAACCTAAAATGCGTCCAAGGATTTCTGTGCCATACGGTGTTCGTTTAGGCAAGAAATCATGGAAGAACATTGCCACAAAAGAAGCTCCCAAAGCAATAAAGTAGGAAATCCGGTACAATGGGTCAACACACTGCATTGCCGAGTTCATAAAGAAATAATATGCAACTGCCGCACCGGCTAACAATCCCAAAAAAGATACCGATTCTAGGCAGTATTTTCCCTTTTCGAAATAGGAAAAAGGAACCTAACATCACGGCACCACCAATGCCAAGTGGAACCAAAAGTCCAAATATCGTGGAATACTCATAATTTTTGACCGGATAAAAACCGGCAAAAAGACAAGCTAATATCGACAGCATCCACAAAATCCAGCCCTTATTAATGGAATTCGCATAAAAAAGTTTCTCTTTGTTTTCCGGAATTCACTTCCGATTTAATCGAATTAATCGTTTTATAGAAGGAATCTTCCAAATCAATTTTGTCAACACGATTAAAAAGAACTAAACAGACCGTCCATAAAGAGTTTCTCTGCCTTATTCGTGCCATTATACTCTAATCTCTTAATCAGCGTAAAATCTTTTTTATTTGGTCCCTGATGAATTTCAATATAGCCTTTTTGTGCCAAATCAACAATCATAGAAACGACATCTTTTGAAGATGCATATCCCCGATAGGCAAATGCAAGTTCCACACTATTTAAGCCATCCGGCGGATAAAATTCAACCGTTTCAACAACCTGGTCATCACGGCCGAAAACAAACCAAAGAAGAAATGCCACAATCACAGCTAATGCAGCAAAAACAATTCCTACATATGCCATCCACGGTGTATGTTTTACCTTTATAAAATAACCTTCCGGCAATGAAAGACGGACATTCACGCCTTCTCCGGCGCCAAGGGCAACGCTCGTATCCAGCTCACCATAAATAGTATTGCCATCAATAGAATAATACAGTCCATCCAGTTTTGATTCACCGTAAGCACCATAAGACATTCCAAGGTTATTTTCATCAAAAGTTTCAGGCATCTCAATGGAAAATGATATTGGAAATGGTAGTCTCCTATCCTGATACCAATTATTAAAATAATATTATATTCATATTTGCCTGTAATTTCTACGTCTTCATCACCAAGGCGAACATGCAGATTATTACCTTCTCTGGAAGATTCATATTCCTCATCTCCGCAGTCAAGGTTCTCCACTCTTGCCACAATGCGGTTCGAACTGCCATCTTCACGCTTTACATCATTAACAAGTGGAATATCACGGTATATACCATGACTTTTTGACTTAAAATTTACTTCTATATGCTCTTTTTATTTGATAGGTGTTATCCTTTGTCACCTTCATATTTACCTCATATTTATCAATGGTAAAATTTGCCGCCTTCGCATTCATTGGAGCAGCAAAGAAAAGGGAAAGAACAATAAAAACACCTGCAAGCAGACAACTTTTTATTTTCAATCGAATTTCACCTTCACATTCTGGCGCTCTGCCTGGCTCTCAACCTCAAACATCGGTTTCTTCTCAAAAAGTGGAACATACCGGCAATAATATTTGTCGGAATCGTCTGTACCGACATATTATAACGTTTTACCGTACCGTTATAATATTTTCTGGAATTGGCAATATCCTCTTCCACTGCCTCCAACTGATTGCTCAAATTCATAAAGTTCTGGTTTGCTTTCAAATCTGGATAAGATTCTGCCAACGCCATAATGTTAGGTATTACGCTGGAAATAGCAGCTCCACTCTCAATTTTCTGTTCTTCAGTCATACTGTCGTAATTGCTTCCTCTCTTTTCAATAACAGCAATCAGAGTTTCACTTTCATGTTTTGCATAACCTTTTACAGTTTCTACCAGATTTGGTATCAAATCAAAACGCTTTTTAAATAAACATCCATCGTAGCAAATGCCTCTTCGACATTTACTTTCTGTTTCACAAGTTTGTTGTAACTACTGATTACAAAAATAATTAAAAGTAATACAACAGCACCAATAATAATTCCTACTAACATGTTATCCCTCTTTCTCCGGTTTTTCCGGGGTTATTATAAATCTATTTTAAAGTACAGTATCATCCATTAACACTGCACGAATTTCTTCCTCCGATACGCATCTTGCGTACGTTTCTTCTCCAAATGTCATGACATCGCCGATTCCTTTTTGGAAAACAAAGCGAAGTCTGCCATCTCTTACTTTTTTTTTGTCCGTGTACAATTTTTTCACTAATTCTTCACGGTCAATGTACTCCGGAATTCGAACCGGAAGTCCCACTGCCTGCTGAAGTGTAATCACCCGTTCACACTCTTTTTTTTTGACAGATAGCCGGATCGATATCCAAGCAAAACCTGCGCCGTCATACCAATTGACAACGCCTCACCATGCAAAAAGCCGGTAATCACTCACAGTCTCAATGGCACGCCCTACCGTATGTCCGAGATTAAGAATCTCACGAAGATTATTCTCCTTTTCATCTTTCATCACGACTTCATACTTGACCTTACAGTTATGCTCGGAAATGTATGTACAGGCTTCTTTGTTGCAGGAAAGGATATCCTGCCAGTGTTCTTCTAAATAAGTAAACAATTCATAATCCGCAAGACAAGCATGCTTAATCGTCTCCGCAAGTCCATTGATTAAATGACGTTTCGGAAGTGTCTTCCACGCATCAATATCCACATAGACTTTCTTCGGCTGATAAATCAAACCAATCAGATTCGTAGCCAAATCGGTATCCACCGCTGTCTTTCCACCAATTGAAGCATCTGCCGCAGCAAGAAGCGTCGTTGCATAATGAATCACCGGCACACCTCTGCCAAACGTTCCAGCCAAGAAACCGGCCAAATCCGTCACGACACCACCACCGACTGCAATGACACAACAGTCACGGCGGTACCCCTTCGCCAACATGGCATCCTCAATCTCTTCTTTTGTCTTTCTTACTTTACTTTTTTCTCCCGCCGCAAATACAAATAAATCTCCCTGATATCCGGCTGCAAGGATTTTCTCTAAAACCGGTCTGCCATAAACTTCATCCACATTCGAATCCGTAATCACAGCAAACTTCTTTTTATTTCCAACAAGACCTTCTTTTTATGTCCTGAATCATATCATCTATCAGTCCACAGCCAATCTGAACATCATAAGAGTCATCTACCACTTTTTTAGTGCAACATGAAAATTACTCATATGTCATTTTCTCCTTTGCCATATTCATTTTCAGTATACCGTATCTTGCCTTTTAGCGCAACTAATCTTATCGCATTTCTTGACATTATTCACAAGAAATGATACCATTTCATAGAATAAGAAAATGATAGAAAAGGCGTTGTTTGCCCTTTTTCAAAAAACATGCGTTAAAGGAGATATTTACTATGTGCGGAATTATTGGATATGTAGGTCTTGATGATGCAAAAAAGAACTGTTAAAAAGGCTTACAGGCATTGGAATATCGTGGCTATGACAGTGCAGGTATTGCTTACTGCCAGCCAAACGGAATAAAAACAATCAAAACGGTGGGAAAAGTATCTTGTTTAAAAGATAAAGTTGCCAAAGAGGCTGCGGATGATGTTACCACCTGCGGTATCGGCCACACCCGCTGGGCAACACATGGTGGCGTATCGGATACAAACTCCCATCCTCACACTGCCGGAAAAGTCACTTTGATTCATAACGGAATCATTGAAAATTACAAGGAATTACAGGAAGAACTTGCTGCAAAGGGAAAAGAACCAATCTCCCAGACCGATACAGAAATCGCCGCAATGGTAATTGATGACTGTTATACCGGTGACCCGGAAGCTGCTATTCGTAAAGCCATTTCAAAACTGGTTGGTGCCTATGGTTTTGTATTATTTTTTCCGATATCCCGGAAACCATCTATGCGGTAAGAAACGGCAGTCCTTTAGTTGCCGCTCATACAGACCGTGGCTCTATCATCGCTTCTGATATGGTTGCTTTGGTCAGCCACACAAAACATTATTTCGTATTAAAGGAAGGTCATATTGCGAAGTTGACAAAAGATGAAATCATTGTAAAGACGAAAATGGCGAAGTGTACGGACCTTATAACATC
>VOFC01002911.1_pt1 | contig 33032 bp, 65 predicted proteins | sample 5384161 | NCBI WGS metagenome assembly VOFC01 (sample SAMN12384722, study PRJNA508395) | human gut metagenome | isolation source: healthy gut B | host: Homo sapiens
TATATAAATTGAAAACTGCCAATTTTCTTTTGACTTTGCAAATATGTGTCTGTTATTTCCCACGCTAATCCCTATTATACATAGTAAAAACTAATATAAGTATTCTTCCTGTTTTTTTCATATGAGCCTCCTTCCTACTACTTTTCTACGATTTTCAAATCCAAGCCAAATTTTTTTCATGGCTTTTTTATACACTTGTTTTTTCCCTTCTGGAACATATACAACACCTCCATATGGCAAATGCGCATCACGTTCACGCACTGGCGGCACCTTGGATTTAAAAACAAGTTTTATGTCACTAGCACTGTTCAGCGAAGTATTCCAGTAAGAATAAACCTTCTTTAATGTCTTTGGAAATATTATTTTGTCACATTCTCCTCCCGCAAAAGAAGTACCTTCTTGCAGCACGGTTACCTTTTCTGGAATTGTTATTATTCTTTTTTTTATAACTGCCACAACAAGACGTCCAGTACGTCGGCTAACCACACAACCTTTGGAAACAAAGTAGTATTTGTTTTTAGAGGCAATTTTTATCTGTATTTTTCTCATGTAACTAAATGCCTCCCTTTGATTTTCGTAACTGTTTTTGAATATATATCTCCTTAAGGCTTTTATTACCATACAGTGCTCTTTCTGCTATCGTCTTTACCTTATTTGAATTTTTACACTACTTTTTTCGTCTCCAAATAACCGTAAAATGTCTTTCCACTTTTTGATATAAGGCATCCGCTTTTCACTTTTATATTTTTATTACCTTTATTGATTGTAACCTTTTTTCCATTGCAAATTACAAAGTGCTCTCATATTATTTTCTAAAGTTTTAGGAACAGAAATCGTCTTTCCCTTTTTGAATACTATGAAAACAATTTGGCGTCAGTTCTTTTACCTCTAACGGAAGAACTATTTTTTTATTTTTGCAACATCTGAAACAATTTGTTCCGGTACGAGACTAGAATCTTCTTCTAAAATATACATACCGAAAATATTATCATTAAAATAGTCATCTGTATCGTCTTTTGCTCCCAATTTTATCACTTTGTTTCCATCGATTTTGGACGGAATCTTTAGTGTGGATATATCACTGCCCGTAACCGGCGTAATTTTGGTAATCCATACATCGTTTCCATTTGAGCACTGTCATATTCATATTTAAAGTTCCCAATTTTCTTTGTCTCAGCAGATGCTGAGACCCCCATGCCTAATGCAATAACAAACAATGCTGCACTAAACAACAATACTTTCTTCATAAGAATACCTCCTTTTTTTTGTGTAATTTACACTCTTTACTTATCTAACGATTTAGAATACAAAAAAGTTGCAGTTTTTAGATTTTACCTCCATAAGATTTCTCATCTCAATTGTAATCCTCCTTCGCAAAAATCCCTCTCAAGCTCAATCAAATTCTTCGCCGCATCCAACATAGCTGTAAAAGAAGATTCTGAAGATTGGAATTATAGTATTTTCCCAAAAAGCATCACCTTGCGGCTAATTTTTATCAGTTCTTTGACCTTGTTCAAATCAGACTCTCTTATTGGAACACCTTCCTTTTTCATAAAATCTAATCTTTTTTCAAAAGCATCTTGTGCTCATAAATACAATATAAAGAAGGCACATGAACCGGAACGCCTAATCTTAAATTAGCAAAAAAAAGATAAAATTGCATTCAAGTCATATCTTGTATCTTCACAGTCGTTTTTCGAATTTTCTTATAAACATTTAATTCCCGAATCATTTTGGGAATATTGCTTTCCCATTCATAATCTGGTATTTCACGATACCCAATCAAGGCAATTTCACCCCTTTTCCGGGCAATATGAAAGAGCCTCATAAAAGATTTTCAAATGGGATTTGTGCATGTTCCCAGTTTTCATTATCAAAATATCCTGTGTATAAAACACCTTCTTATCCTTGTCATAACCGTATACGAAGCATCCATGCTCGTAAATTCCCGGATTTTGTTTTTCATATAAATAATTAGTAATTATGGTTTTGTTCCACAACGCAAAACAATACTGCCCTCATCAAGCATTTTACAGATATACTCACAAAGAATGGTTTCACTGCAAAAATCATAAGGATATTCAATAAATGATTTAGCAAATACACCTTGAGCAGATACAAAATCATAATGCTCATAATCGGCATACTTAATCTGACTATCATACGACGTGTATTCCAAATGTATATATTTATCATACACCCATCCACTAGTGAAAGCCTGCTCATCAATAATACTATAACAGCAAGCCAAACCCAGATAGGCACGAATTGAAGGCTGTACATTTTTAATATCTTTTCATTTTTCCTCTCCCATTATATAATCAGATGCATTACTTAATATCTCACAGTATCGTTTTAACTTCTTCCCAAGATTTTTACTCTCACAAGAAAACAATTCATAATCAGACTGCACAAAGGGGTGACTGATTCATAACGCCCTTTTCTGCCAAATATGAAACCGCGTTCTGAAAAACAACAAACCATTCTCCCAGAACTTTTCCATATTCATCACTTTCTTCATGCATTTCCTCTGCTCCCAAAAAACTAAGTTTAGCGTTCTCCCAATGTTCTCGAATCTCTTTTCTATCTACTTGCCCTGTCTGTTTTACAATATCAAAAATATCAAAACGTACCAAATGTTTTTTGAATACTTTCCGATAGAAAATCATCTGCATATTCCTCAAACAACAAGGTCTGCTCTACTATATCCCCTGTCAATTTTTTATAACGAATCGTTACCAATCGTTTCTTTTCGTCAATGGCAACAATTAAAATAATATCTTCACAAACTTTCTTTTCATCTACAAAATTTACTATGTACGCGCCCTTACTAAGATATTCTGATAATGATTTCCAAACATGTATCATAGTTGTAGGCGATTTACATGGATATTCTAAATATCGTTTTACTGCAACACCACTTCTCCAAATCTCTCGAAGAATTGGAAGCCTCAGTTCCTTCTTTGTTTTGTCAAAACAAGAGAGGAAAACAAATGATAGAATCGATAGTCATTACTCTTCTCATCTCTCCCCATCATTTCAGCAATCTGCGCCTCCATGGATGAAGATATATATGTTTTTTCTAATTCTATCATTTTGTTTTCCCCTTCTACTTGTTTTACTTTTCTACAATTTTTCAAATTAAAGGCAAATTTTTTCAAGGCTTTTTCATACACTTGTTTGGTTCCCTTTGGAACATATACAACACTTCCGTCTGATGGCAAATATGCAGCACCCTTTCTTTTTTGGAGGTATTTTCGATTGAAAAATATATTCTATTTTACTAGAATTTCCAAGCGTTCCTGCCCAATATGCCTCAATCTGTTTTAATGATTTAGGAAATACTATTTTTTCACACTTTCCTCCCACAAAGGAAGTACCCTCTTTCAGCACTGTTACTTTTCCGGAATTGTTATTACTCCTTTTTAATGCCTGCAACGACAAGACGTCCACTCCTCCGGCTAACCACACATCCCTTTGAAATATAATAATATTGATTTTTGGATGCAATTTTAATTCGGAGTGACTTCGATGTTCCAAATGCTTTTTCTTTAATTTTCGAAACCGTTTTAGGAATATAAACCACCTTAAGATTATCGTTTAAAAAAAGCGCACCCTCTGCAATTGTCTTTACTCCATTTGGATTTTTATGCTTTTTTTTTCTTTTCCAAATTACCGTAAAATGTCTTTCCACTTTTTTGATATAAGGCATCCGTTCTTCATTTTGTATTTTTATTGCCTTTATTGATTGTAACCTTTTTCCATTGCAAATTGCAAAGTGCTCTTATATTCTTTTTTAAGGTTTTAGGAACAGAAATCGTCTTTCCCTTTTGAATATCATGAAAGCACTCTGGCGTCAGTTCCTTTAATCCTGACGGAAGAATTATTTTCTTTATTTTAGCAACATCTGAAACAATTTGTTCCGGTACGAGACTGGAATCTTCCTCTAAAATATACATACCGAAAATATTATCCTGAAAATAGGCATCTGTATCGTCTTGTGCTCCCAATTTTATCACTTTATTTCCATCGATTTTGTACGGAATCTTGAGTGTGGATATATCACTGCCTGTAACCGGTGTAATTTGCGTAATCCATACATCGTTCCCGTTTGGAGCACTGTCATATTCATATTTGAAGTTCCCAATTTTCTTTGTCTCGGCAGATGCTGAGACCCCCATGCCTAATGCAATAACAAACAATGCTGCACTAAACAACAATACTTTCTTCATAAGAATACCTCCTTTTTTTTTTGTGTAATTTACACTCTTTACTTATCTAACGATTTAGAATACAAAAAAGTTGCAGTTTTTAGATTTTACCTCCATAAGTTTTCTCATCTCAATTGTAATCCTCCTTCGCAAAAACCAAGCTAATTTCCCGGTTTTTTCGCTTGGATACAAATAATCAACAAAGGAAAAAGTAAACTCTCCCTTATCTGATCTTTATCACACAGTTTCTTAAATAACATCTGAACCTCAGGGAATATCTTCCTCGTCGTCTACCACCATATAAACATCAAATTTTTTCATAATCTGTCTGAATAATTTGAAATTGTAATATCGCCATTTCGGGCATCAAATTGATTCGCTCAATTACTCCAAAAAGACAATCATAATGTGCCACACTTCCATCTGCCTTTTGTATTAGGTCATTATCTCTTGCCATCTCCAATTCCAAAATCGGTTCCTGACTTCCGCAAGAACAATTCTTATCTGTGCAAAGACGTCCTCTATCTCCAACTTTGTATCGCACAAATGGCATCACCCGGTTATGCTTTGATGTAATACAGATTTGATTATCCTCCACAATTTCTACATAAACATTTTCTGTCATCATGCAGCTTATGAAAAGGACATTCATAAGCAATCGAGTTTACTTCATAACACCCATATTGGCTGGCAACTTTACAGTTAAAAAATGCTTCCACCTCCTCTTTCCAGTCATTTGTAATCCGTTGACAAAACAAATACCCGGCTCAAATTTTTCAATATACTCGGATAATTCAAACTCTGAAAGATTCTCATGTACAAGAATAGCTACAGTTCCTCGAAACAAACATCCAAGATAAAAGATAACAGAATCCATGTTATTTCCCATCTCTATCACGACCAGTTGTCTAACGCTTAAATGTCTTCCCACGTCGATTATTTTTTTTTAGTTCCCCATAAGTAACCCGCTGCATGGAATCATCCATCAATGCGGTTTTCCTGTCCTTTGAATCTCCCCAAACCTTAATCGCTTTCTCCTCCTTTTTATGCTTTACCAAATATTAAATTCATTTTACCTTTTTATTATAAAATTGTCAATTATTTTATTTTTAAATAAATTGATTTTTTTGACAGATTCACCCTACTTCTTCAAAAGCAATAACGTTCCTGCCACCAAAAGCACCAGCCCCTGCTCCTGATTTTTTGGTAAGTTTCTCGCCAAACACAAAATACGAGAAGAAAATCGTAACCAGAATACTTAATTTATCAATCGGCACAACGACACTTGCCGGTCCTGTTTGCAGCGCACGGAAATAACAGAGCCACGACGCATCCGGTTGCCACACCGGACAGCACAAGAAAACCCCATTTTTTTTGCCAATTCCATGAATTGTTTTCAGATTGTTTTCCGGTTCAAACACAACAACCCACGCCATTACAAGAACAACAGCGGTGCGGATAGCCGTTCCCAAATTTGAATCGACATCCTGCATGCCAACCTTTGCCAAAATCGAAGTCAGACTGGCAAACACTGCCGACAGCAGGGCATAGTAAAAGCCATGCTTTTCTTTTTTGTTTTGCCCGTTTCTGCTTCTTTTTTTGAATCATCAAAACGTTCCGATTCCCATCAAAACCATTGCACAAATTTGAACCGCTCCAACCGTCTCCCCAAAAAATAAGAACGCAAGAATCATCGTCAAAATGGTACTGGATTTATCAATCGGTGTAACCCGGTTCACATCTCCAATCTGCAACGCATGAAAATAGCAGAGCCACGATGCTCCGGTTACTACGCCGGATAACACAAAAATGTAATGGTTTTTCCGGATAAATAAAAATTCCATCCTGCACTCCCATGCCAAAAACCAATACCCATGAAAATATCAATACCACAATCGTTCGGATGGCAGTTGCCACATTCGAATCCATATTTTCAATTCCGCACTTTGCAAGAATTGCTGTAAGCCCTGCAAAGAGAGCAGATAAAAAGCAAATAACAGCCACATGATTTTACGCCAGGCTCCTTCCAAGTACGCGTTTTTTCACAATTTCGTATGCAATCATCATAATCAATCCTGTAACAACCCACGAAATCGGGTAAATAATAAGCAGAACCCAAAATTCATGAACCATCTTACACGCTGTCGCAATCCAAATCAGCCGCAGCACGCAGGAACCTAAAAATGTAATTAACGCAGGCGTCAAAGAACGTCCAAGACCTCGCATTGCTCCCGCACTGATTTCATACACGGATGTCAAGCACTCTAACGTTGTCGCAATGACAATTCGCTGTTTGGCATACAACAGAACTGCCGGGTCTGTTGTATAAATCTGCAGAAAAAGTTTCGCCACACAACAAACACCAGTGACAGCAGACCACAACACACAAGGGATAATACCATCGCCGTATGGAAAATTTTTTCGACACCGTTTCGGCTCACCGGCACCAAAGTTCTGGCTTGTAAAGGTCACAGTTGCCTGTGCAAATGCATTGACAACAAAGTAAGCAAAAATTCATAATTCAATGCCGCCGCAGAACCTGCAATGGCATCCGCCCCAAAACTGTTAATTGCACTCTGGATACACACATTGGCAATGGAAAACATCATTCCCTGAAGCCCTGCCGGAATCCCGATAACTAATATTTTTTTCAATTCTTTTGGTACAATTTTTAACTGTTTTCTATCAATGCGGATAACCGATGTTTCATGCATCAAAATGTACATTACTATGCTGGCACTCGTCAGATTGATATCACGGTTGCAATTGCAACCCCGGCAACGCTCATCTGAAACACAATCACAAGCAGCAAATTCAATCCGGTATTAATAATTCCTGCCGCAATCAAACTGTACAGCGGTCTCTTACTGTCACCAATACTTCGCAGAATCGATGAACCAAAATCGTAAAGCATGATAAATGGCATTCCCAGTAAGTAAATCCGCAAATACTGTACCGCCAAATCAATCACATCGTCCGGTGTTCCCATCAGCGTAAGTACAGGCTTTGCAATTAGTTGTCCGAATATCATAACAAAAACACCGCTGATAAGTGCCACGACAATTGCTGTATGAACAGCCGCCTGTACATTTTCCTCCGACTTCTGACCGATATATTTTGCAATGACAACATTGGCTCCCAAAGAAATTCCAATAAATAAATTTATCATCAAAGAAATCAATGAACCGTTGCTTCCCACTGCCGCCAGCGCTTCACTGCTCGCAAACCGACCGACAACGGCTGTATCCACCGAGTTAAATAACTGCTGCAACATACTGCTCGCTGCTAACGGAAGCGCAAACAATAAAATTTTATTCCAGATAGTTCCCTGCGTCATATCCATGCCGGCTTTTTTCCTGCACTCATGCCTTAGCGCCCCCATTTTCCTCACCCGGAAATTCGTACTGCAAAATCGCACAGTTATCCACACCAAATGCCGCATATTCTTCATTTGTCATTTCATAGAAATAGGACTGCACCACTCTTGCAATTCCGTTGTGCGCCACTAAAATACAAGTCTTGCCGGACGCTTTTACCTCATCTAGCAGGTTGTACACACGCTGCGCCAGCTGAAGCATCGACTCACCGCCTTCATATCGTTCGACAAACTGCTTTTTTTGCCTCACGAAACTTGGCACCATCTCTTGCTGTCGATTCGTACTTTCCGAAATTCTGCTCCTTTAAGCGCATTTCCTCTTTTGCCGGAATCCCGGTTATTTCTGAAATATGTAATGCGGTATCTTTCGCCCGCACCAGCGGAGAATATAAAATCACATCCGCCTCTATCTTTTTCTCTAAAATCTTCTTTCCTGTCTCAATCGCCTGCTCATGTCCAAGAGCAGTAAGTTCTATATCTGTTGCGCCGCAAATTTTATTTTCTACATTCCATACGGTCTGTCCATGGCGCACGAAATAAACACTCTTCATGTTGTTCCCTTCTTTTCTCATATTCTCTTATTCATTTAAGCACACAAAGTTGACATTTTCAAGACGTTTTCAGTTATTTTCCTCCCGTGCTAACAATTTTTTATACGTCAAATCCATCCCCAGTGCGCCAAGCGGTGCGGTTATTAAAATCGCCAAAACCGCCACCGATAAAATCATCTTTCCACAGCCTAATCCTGCAGTAAAGCGGCACCGAACCAATCGCCGCCTGAACCGTCGCTTTTGGCAAATATGAAATGGCACAAAACAGTCTTTCTTTTCCATGACAGCCCGGTACCCAAAACGCAAACAAACACACCTGCCATACGAAATATCAGTGAAAGGAAAATTACCAGCACAGCAAATCCACCGGCAGCCGCCGTGTAGCGTAAATCGACCGCTGCTCCAACTAACACAAATAAAATAACTTCTGCCGCAATCCACAGTTTTCCAAATTTCTCCGACAGCCGCTTAGATACCGCAGGAATACATTTTGCCTTAAGCACACACGCCATACTGACAACTGCTAAAAGTCCTGACACAGCAACTTTTCCATCAAGCCATCCCTCCACTGCTGTCAGAAGAAACGATACACCAAGTACGAGAATAACTTTTGTACTATTTCTCACGTAATTTTGATGTTTGTATGCCGTTTCAAAAAACGATACAAAACATAGCCAATTACCGCTCCCAAAAGGATTCCAAGAAAAATCGAAACCGGTACATTTACAAACCTTAACAAACTTACTTTTTACCCCCTGCGCCATTCCCAAAAAGGTTGTAAACAAAACAATGACAAAAATATCATCACACGATGCCCCCGCCATAATCATCTGCGGAATAGACTGTTTTGTTCCATACTTTTCTTCCATCAACTGCACCATGCGGGGTACAACAACCGCCGGTGAAACCGCAGCAAGCACCGTCCCCATCACCGCAGCATCAATCCGTGAAATTTCCAAAAGATAGGTGCAAACAGTACATATCCAACAATCTCAAATGATGCCGGCACAAAAGCCAGTAAAATCGCCGGTCTTCCCACCTTTTTTTAAGTCATTTAAATTTAACGATAAGCCTGCCTTAAGCAAAATGATAATCAATGCCATCTTGCGGAGTTCTGCAGAAATTGACAAAATAGATGAATCCAGAAAATCCAGCACATATGGTCCCCAGCACCATTCCTGTTACAAGCATTCCAATAATGCGTGGAAGTTTTAATTTCTGGCATATCGCCGCCATACAAAGCCCGACTAAAAAATCAGTGCTAATGATGTCAACATATTTTTTTCCTCCTTGATTAGGTTTGTTCTCTGTTTTCAGTTTCCGTAATTTGTGTTTGGCTTGGTTGCCCTTTGTGTGCCGCTTTCGCTTAACAAATACGCAGGGGGTATCGACAGGTAGAAAACACCTGTCAGATACCCGCGTATTAGTAGCACACAAAAACCAAACAATCGGAACACAAATTACTGGGAATCCTGAAAAGCCTCACCGACGCTCCATGAGGTGTTAGTTATCAAAAAACTTAGTTTTGAATGATTCATATACCACAAATAAAATATTCTTTTCTAATTTTATTTGATTCCAAAGAAACTGACATTCAAGCGTGCTAAATATTTTTGGAGTTCAGACAAATTATTAAAAAAATTGTATTGCAGGCGCTACAAACACGCGGGTATCCGGCAGGTGATTTTGACCTGCCGATACCCCTATGCGTTTGTTAAGCGAGAGCGGCGCATAAAATACAATTTTTAATAATCTGCTGAAACCAAAAATCCCCCTACCCCATTTTCATTATTACTCTTTGTGACAAAATCTGCGGCTTTCAAAACCTCCGGCTCTGCATTTGCCATGGCGACACCGATTCCTGCCATTTTTATCATGTCCAAATCATTGCCGCTGTCGCCAAACACCATCATTTCTTCTGGAGCAATTCCAAGTTTTTTCCCCAGATACAAAAAGACCACTTGCTTTCGAAACGCCCTTTTGGTAACCTCAATATTTTTCATACCACCGGATACAGCATTCACATCCGGATATTTTTAAGAACCTCCCAGACCGCATCGTAATCAATGCGGTGACCGTTCTCATTATAAGCAAAGTTAATTGTCAGTTTCTCAACATCTTCACCTCGCTCACGCAAGTAGTCCACCTGGCTTTCTACCACCTGCCGTGACGACAAAATATAATCACGGATTTCTTTTGTCAAACGCATCCTTGGCAAAGGTCACGTTTTCTCTTTGTCATAAGCGCACCGCCCTTTAAAAAGGTATCTGCCATCACATCGTAAGCCTCCACTTCGGCAAGCATAGGCAGATAGGCAGATAGTGGAATTGCATCCTCATAAAGACAAGTTTTTGAATCCCTTTCATAAATACCGGCACCATTTGTCGTAAGCACATAACGAACTCCGTCTAACCGGTAGATTTCATCCGAAATACCACAAAATGGCCGCCCGGTCGCCGGCACAATTTCAATACCGGCACGGGCCGCCTGTTCAAGAGCTTCTTTTGTTTCTTTTTAAAATCTTTTTCTCATCATTTAAGACAGTTCCATCCATATCAAAAAGCAATCAAGCGAATCATATATCATTCTCCTTTGTGAGCCTAATTGTAAGAAAAATGGTACCATACTACGCATTAAATTGCAAATTTCAATTTTTTTCTTATCAAATAGAAAAAGAAGGATTTTGACATTCTTTCAAAAGTTTGTCAAAATCCTTCTTCATTTGGAATCAAATCAAGCTATTTTTTAGTATCACTGCTTTAATGATAAATCCAGCACTATCACATGCATTTCCAAATATTTTAAATTGATATAAATCTTTTGTCTTGTTTAACGGTATCTCCGCTTCGTGAGCATCCGGTCAAATGCACCACTCACGGATGCCCATTTAATATCTACATCCGTTGACTTGTTATCCGTGTAACGAGATGCGTAACCAAAACTGTCCTGCTCAGTCAGACGATCGTATTTAATAATGATAGATGAAAACTTCGTATCGGACAAATCCCCTGGCATATTTAGGAATGCATCCGGAAATGCACCATCATATGTTATGGTAGCCGTCTTGGCATTCGTGTCTACAGACACCTCCGTGCCATTTCCTTTACAACCGTTTCTTCCGTTAATGGAAGCGTATATTCTGTTTCATCCGCATTCCATCCGTAAGTTACATCAATTGGTGCTGTAGTAGGAAGTGCTGTCGGTTTTGGTGTCGCTGTCGGTGCAGTTGCTCCTGCCTCGCGTTTTAACACAACCGCCTTAATAATTAATTTGGCATCTTTTGATTCTCAGCTGCAAAAATCTTTATTTTCGCAAATTTCTTTGTGAAATCTAATGTAAATGTCTTTGTTGTCTCACCTGATGCAAATGGACTTGAACCCGGCCATACGATTCCCTCATCACCTTTCGATGTTGCATACCGAATCGCTGCACCAAAATCAGCATCTGTGGCCTGATTCTCATAGGTTATCTCTACTGTCTGGAATTGATTATCCGTAATTTCTGCCGGCAAGTTTACCCAAACACCTGGATACTGACCATTATATACCAGAGAAGCTGTTCCATTATATTGGTCTACTTCTGCTACTGCACCGCCTTCTGCAACAATATTTTCCTCTGTAATCGGAACAGCGTATTCCGTTTTATCCGCATTCCATCCTACTTTTACATTTGGATTCATTGTTGAACTGGTTCTACCGTTGGTCTTGCAGAAAGGTCCGGAAGTTCTGGATTTGTTTTTTCTGAAAATGCCCAGGAAGCCACATTATAGCCTGTTCCTCGGAACACAAAAATACACATCATGAACACCTTTCACTTCACGATCAACATTTGCCGTGCTGAATGCATACAAGCCCTTGGTATCTCCCAATGTAATGGTTGCAATTCTGTTTTTTGCAGCTGTAGGAGCATCCAAATATACCTCAATCTGACCTTCTCCTGATGTTGCTGCAATTTCTGCGCTAATTGTTTTCAATCCATTGGTTCCAAAATCAACGCCGCTAATCTTAGTCCAGTCACCGGTATCAATCTGATCTAGTACCATCGGTGATCCATTATATGATTTTACAACAGTACGATCATCTCGCAAAGATTTCACTCCTGCACTCTTAGCACTTGTTGTTGCATTAATATATTTAACCGTGCCATCCGCATTCTTATATGGATTCACATTTTCAATCTGTTTTGCACCCTCATAGGAAGGCTCAATCGTAATCTTATCATTCTTTGTATCAATATCAATTTCATTTACATGTAAATTTCGATATTGTTTGCTATCACGATATAATGTATTACTAAGCACAGTTGAATGATAAAAGATGTAATTATGTCCTTTGAAATTCTGCATATGATGATGATTGTTATAAGTCTCACCATACAATTTACTTGGATTATCTAAAATAGTACCAAGATAATTATGTTCTACATTTTCTTCATCCGTAAATTTGGTTTTTCCAATTTTATCTGGGAAAAAGCAGATATTCATAGGGTCTGAAGATACGTATGCCGCAATCTGAACGGCTCCAACATATGGCGTATCTTCTTTTACATCCCAGTTCGTACAGTAGGAATAAATGTATTTACCGTCAATCTGGTTAATTTCTCCATCTTCAAAGAAGCAGAATGTATTCAAGGTCTTTGGTATACCATCCGGAGAAACAATTCCTGTGCCTTTTTCAAATTTTAATTTGCACACACGACCGGTCTGAACATATTTTTCTTCGTCATTTCCACCACCAAAATAAATATATGCATTCCCCTTGTCATCTGCAAGAACTGCCGGGTCAAAACACCATTTTACTCCCTCGCATCCTTTTGACTTTGAGGTAAACATTTTCTGTCCTAAATCATCATGCCATGGGCCAACCGGTGAATCACCACGAACATATCCTATTCCTCCGCCATCGGTATAAAAGATATAATATTCATCCTCACCATCTCCATCGCCATCGATTTTGAGAGCTGATGGAGCCCATGCCTTTGTTGTCCAGCCATTCTTTTCCTTTTTTCTTAGCAGAAGCCGTACTTGGCAAATTATTCAAATTCGTATTATCCATCGTCCCTTCATCGGTCCAGTTCACCATATCAGAAGTAGAAAGGATACTGAGTGAATTATTGGAATAAGAATTTTCAGCCAATTTACCGTCCGCATAATCAAATCCTTCATTTGTTCCGTATACATAAAGTTTTCCATCGTTATCCGAATTATCTAATGCAGTCGGATCAGCAATAAAATCATAATTGGTAAGCATGCTGTTAATATCATGTACCTTACCGTCTTCTGTTGTATATTGTAAAGGTGCAGTCAATTTAATACTATCTGCATTCCATTTATTATCTGCAATTTGGCTTGCAAAAATATTATCTCCATAATTGTTATACACTTTGGCCCCCTGCTTCTTCCAATGACATCTGCTTACCATCTTTATAAGCAACAATCTTCTTATTATCTTTATCATAGCCTAACGTATAGTCATCAAAGAAACTGTAGTTGCTCTTACTCTCTACTGCAGGTGTTGCGCTTGCGACACTTTGCGTCGGCACTGCAGTTGGCTGACCGGAAGGAGAAACCGGTTTCTTAGTTGGAGCAGTCGGCTGCTTGGTTGCAATTTTGTTTGCCGTATTTTTCGTAACTTTCACTTTACATTTCATCGTTTTCTTTTTCTTCCCAACCTTATAAATGGCACGCAACGTAGCGGTACCCTTTTTTTGCACCCTTAATTACAGCATACGCCTTTTTTCCCTTTTTCTTTGATTTTACAATCTTAACCACTTTCTTATTTGATGTCTTCCATGTTACTTTGGCACCTTTTTTGCGTTTTTGATTGAAATCTTTTTCGTTTTGCCAACTTGTATGCTGACCTTTGTCTTGCTTAATTTAACTTTTTAGCCGCTGCTTCTGATGTAGGCGCAACACCTCCCGGAATCACAACGGAAAGTGCCATCAATACGGCTAATGTTTTTTTCCTAGTCCTTGTCATAGTTATCCTCCTCCATATAATATTTTGAATATATCCATATTATACAACATAGCATATTCAAAATCACTGCATTATGCGGATAAACAATTGACATATCTAGCATTTCATGCATGTAATAGTTTCATAACATCTTTCATAATCAGCTCTTTGGTTAAATGATTTTCTTTCAAATCCGAGAGCAGTTTTTCATCCAGACCAGATGCAAAACGTGGATTAATCAATGTGACTTTTTTGCCGGTTTCTTTTTCAATACTTCGTGCAGCCTCTTCACCCAGCTGGAAGAAATCGCCCAAAGCAAGAACCGCAACTTCTTCTCCTTTTTTCACATACCTGATACTCATTCAATGGATCATAAGATGAAGCCACCGGATATTTAGCCGGATGAACACCATTTCCCGGCATGCTGATTACAACCGGATATTTATCCTGCTCCACACTCCAATCAAGCATTGCTAAATATTCCTCCTTACACGTTGGTGCAAGATAAACAAGGTTTGGAATATTACTAAGCATAGATATCGTGTAAAATCCAAGATGTGTCACATCATTCAGCCCAAGTACAGACGAATAATTCAAAATTGTAGTAACCGGACTTTGATTGATACATACATCCTGTGAAAACTGGTCGTACGTTCTCTGGATAAAAGTTGCGTTGGTACCAAAGATTGGTTTCCCGCTTTCTCACGATTTTCTTTTGGAAAACCAACATTACTTGGAACTGCCGCAGTCACAAATACAACCGATTTATCTTTTTTCATTTTTTATTTAAAAAGAAGTTCACCGGTTAACACACTGTAATCTTCTCCTTCAAAATTCTGCAATGGCTTTCCGGTCGTGCGGTCAAACGGCATACACTAGTGCCAAGCTTCTTTATTCTCCTCTGCCGGCTCATCCCCTTCTACACTTCAAAATCCATGCACGCTCGTCGCCGTATATGGTCTTACCTTACCATCAGCTACTGCTACATGTTTTGGATGTGTGCTGTAATTTTTCAACGCTTTTGCACTTTCGAAAGTTGAATCCAGCATAACATCTACCGTAGAGCTTGGCAGACAATCCGTACGAACAGAAATCTCCAAAAGACCCGGTATCTGTCCTGAAAGTCCCTCTAAGCCTTCCTTAATTCCCTGCTTAATTGTCTCCTTTTGCTCTCCTGAAAGTTCTTCTTTCAAGGTCCATAAAATAATGTGTTTTACCATAATAAAATCCTCCAGTTCATTTAATTAATATATTTGTAATCTTGTTTTTCTCCTAATACTGTCATTTGATGTATTGCTATCTTATTTAGCTTCATTAATCTTTGGTTTTGTGGGACCTTATCTTCTATCAGCACCGCATTAATATTTTCCATATTAGACAAACAAATCAATTCATTAATAGATGCATAATCTCTAATATTACCTTTTAAATTCGGGTTATTATCTCTCCACTGCTTTGCTGTCATTCCAAACAATGCAACATTAAGCACATCAGCCTCAGAAGCATAAATAACTGATACTTGCTTACTTGTTAACTCCTTTGGAATAAGATTTTCTTTTATTGCATCCGTATGAATATGATAATTTACTTTTTGCGAGTTCTCTTTTTGCATTCCACCCCAGTTTCTCATTTTCTTTTTCTTTAAGCCTCTCAAATTCTTTTATTAAATAAATTTTAAATTCTGGACTTATCCACATACCAAATTCAAATGCAATGTCTTTATACGCATAAGTACCACCATATCTTCCTGCTTTTGCAAATATTCCAATAGCATTTGTTTTCTCCGTCCATTCTTTCACGCTGATTTTATAGCTATTTAAACCAGCATTACTTCTAATTATGGCAAATTCGCCATAATTAAAGCATGGATTATGTATTTGTTCCCAAATTCCCAAAAATTCTACTGTATTACGATTTCTTAACCAATCAGAAATAAAAAAAATTCCCGTCCTTGGCCTTTACCATATCCGTCAAGGATATATAATCTTTATTATCACGTGTCAATATTGATACTTCAGTGCCCTGTACTTCTACACTTTTCCCCATCTAGTTTCTCCTTTACACTTAACTTTTATACTGCTTCAGCAACTGTCCAAGTTTTTCCGAAACATCTTCCGCAATCTTATATTGTTTTCCATCAATCACAAGATTTTTTCCAATGGTAAACCCTAATTTTGTTCCATCATTAAATTGCAATTCAAGTGAAATTCCACCAACAAAGTTCTCACTGCTGCTATTTGTAATTTCCTGAATATCCATTGCCGCTAACAACTGATAAATTTCATAAATTCCCTTTGGCGAAATGACCTCTTGTTTCACCACAAGTCTCTGAATTTTACTGAGCTTTTGATAGACGGTCTTAGTAAATACAGCATTGTTCTCTTTCATATTAATCGCCTTTACCGGTGCTTTCACTGTCACCTTGCATTTGTATTGTTTTTTCTTATATTTTGCATAAACAACTACACTGCCTGTTTTCTTTGCGGTCACTTTTCCCTTTTTGGTAACCGTTGCTTTTTTCTTATTTTTTGAATACCACTTTACAGCCCCTGCCTTTTTGTTTAACAGTTTAAGTTGTACAGTTGCCCCTGCAAAAGAGAAACCTTTGTTAGATTCAACTTAACTTTTTTCGTTTTTGCTTTCGGAGCAACAGGAATCTGCGCCAGACATAACGCAAATAATAAAACAACAGCTACCTTTTTTTTCATCTTCACCATAATATTTACCTCCCATAAAAAATTTAGTGATTTAATTTTACCATATTATCCCTATTATGCGCAATAGCTATTTTATTTTTTTACACATGTTGTTCTATGAAAAATATCAACCAAACTGTCCGCTGACATATGCTTTTGTTTTCTCCCTCTGTGGATTTTCAAAATCTGCTCTGTCTTACCATACTCAATCAAATCACCCATGAAAAAGAATGCTGTTTTATCTGCCACACGTGCAGCCTGCTGCATATTATGTGTCACAATAATTACCGTATAATTCTTTTTCAGTTCTACCATAAGTTCTTCCGTTTTCTGCGTTGAAATCGGGTCGAGTGCACTGGTTGCCTCATCCATCAGAATAATCTCAGGCTCCAGTGCAATCGCACGTGCAATACAAAGTCTTTGCTGCTGTCCGCCTGATAATCCTAAAGCACTCTTTTTTAAGCGGTCTTTTTACTTCATCCCAGAGAGCGGCTTTTCTCAAACTGGTTTCTACAATTTCGTCCAGTTTTTTGCGTCCGTGCACTCCGTGGTATTTTTGGCGCATATGCAATATTATCATAAATACTTGCCGGAAACGGGTTCGCTTTTTTTGAAAGACCATACCGACCTTTTTTCGCAGTGCAGCAGCGTCTACTTTTACGGCTGTAAATATCCGTTCCGTCAAACAATACCTCACCGCTTATTTTACACCCCGGAACCAAATCGTTCATCCTGTTTAATGTTTTCAAAAAAGGTTGACTTCCCACAACCGGATGGACCAATCAGTGCCGTAATTTCATTTTTTTTCAATATCCATTGTCACATCATGTAATACATGGTGTTTTCCATAACTTAAATTCAAATCAATCGTTGATACAATACTCATACTCTCTTATCCTTTCCTTCTCTTTTTGAATACCGCCGCAATCACATGGGTCAAAATTTCAATAAACAAAACAAATACCATAAGCACTGCTGCCATCGCATACGGCACCCATTCCGGTGCACCACCTTCGGTTGCATATAAATAAAGCTGAACCGTCATAGTTGCTCCCGGTTCCGTCACATGTGACATCACAGACGACGGTAAATCCTGTGCAATTCCTGCCGTGTACAAAAGAGCAGCCGATTCACTTACCATACGTCCAATACTCAATATAATTGCCACAACAATTCCCGATATTGCACATGGAAGAATAATCTTGCGAATCATATAAAACTTTGACATGCCGGTTGCAATCGCTGCCTCGCGGTACGTTTGACTGACCGCTAATAAAGACTCCTCTGTCGTTCGAATCATCGTTGGCAGAACAATTAACGTAAGAGTTAAAGATGCGGCTAACATCGAACCTGCATAATCTCAATTGCCATTTTACGGACGAAAAAATTAAGTCCAAATAAACCATACACAATCGAAGGAATACCGGCAAAGGATTTCAATTGCAAATCGTATTCCCGAAACAATTTTCCCCTGCTTGGCATATTCCGCCAAATAGATTGCCGAACCGATTCCTAACGGGATACAAAAAATCAATGTCAGTACCACCGTATAAATCGTATTGATAATCATCGGTTTGATTCCATAAGAATCCATCAAAATGTCCGGCTCTGTAAATAAAAATGCACGGTTGACATAGGGAAGTCCCTTTTTCAAGAGATAACCAATCAATCCAATTGCCAAAAAGGCAACCGCCGCCGTGAGCAGTATTACCACAAACCGAAACAAAATTGAGGAAATCCGCACTTTGCTTTTTAATACCATATCTGCTGTCTCCCTTTCCTCTATCGTTTTCCGGCTGCCGTTCGTTTGATTAGTGCATAGAACAGACCGTTAATCACAACGATAAATACAAATAATACCAGTCCGATTCCCATCAAAACACCGGAGGTCTCCTCACTTGCGTAAGCCATCTCTGTCACAATCGCCGTTGTCAAAAACCGAACCGGTTCCAACAGTTTGGGCATCTGTGCCACATTTCCGGCTACCATGATTACCGCCATCGTCTCTCCGACCGCACGTCCGAGTCCTAATAAAACCGCCGATAAAATACCGGATTTTGCCGCCGGCACAATAATATGTAAAATGGTATACTCGCGGTTGACACCCAGTGCTAACGAGGCCTCCATATATTCTTCCGGCACCGCTGTAATACTTGATTCACTGACCGAAATAATGGTTGGCAATGTCATTACAATCAATACAACAATCGCTGAAAGAAGTGTTAATCCGGCAGGAAGTGAGAACATATTCTGTACAAAAGGAACTAAAAGAATCATTCCCAAAAATCCGTAAATAACCGATGGAATACCAGCCAGCATACTAATTACCGTCCGAAGTACGGAGGCAACCGGTCTCGGAATAAAATGGCTCATTCCTACTGCTACCAGAATGGAAACCGGAACTGTAATCACAACCGTTCCAATCATAGAGAATACGGATGATAACAAAATGGTAAAATTCCATACTTTGCCGGTTCCACGGAAGTATCCCATGTCTTTCCAAACAAAAAGTTTTTGATTCCTACTTTCGCAATGCTCGGTCCACCGGACTGAAACATATAAACGCCAATCATAATAACAGCGATTACCGTTACAATGGTAAAAAGGAATAAAAGATATCGAAACAAAAGATCCGATAATTTTTTATGTACTTTCATATTTTTACGTGTCTCCTTCATATAAGGAAAGGGACACAGTTTTCTCCGATATCCGCTAAGGACTCGTCAAAACCTGCGCCCCATCGGTCATCCTTTGGATGACTCAGACTGTAGACAAAGTCCACGACAAATGTCGTGGATTTTTCTCGTATTAAAGCACTGAAAAGTGCGATTTTTTAGCGACTTTTCGGTGCTTTTTGGTATAATAGAAGTATAAAATACTAGGTGGTGATTTCATATGATGACTGAAAATGCTGATAAAAAGAGAGAACAAATTCATTTGTTATGTATGGATGAAATGGTTCCTAAGGATCATCTTCTTCGAATTATCGATAAAGCAATCGATTGGACTTTCATTTATGATTTAGTGAAAGACAAATATTCGCACGATACCGGTCGGCCCAGCATGGATCCTGTGACATTGATTAAAAATACCTCTCATTCAGTATCTGTATGGAATCAAGAGCATGCGTCAGACAGTAAAAGAAATTGAAGTAAACGTTGCATATCGATGGTTTCTTGGTCTTGATATGACAGATAAAGTTCCACACTTTTCAACCTTTGGAAAGAATTATACAAGACGATTCAAAGATACCGACTTATTTGAGCAGATTTTTTCTCATATTTTAGAAGAATGCTACAAGTTTAAATTGGTTGACTTAACAGAGATTTTTGTAGATGCTACTCATGTAAAAGCCCGTGCAAACAGTAGAAAAATGCAAAAAACGAATTGCTAAGGTAGAAGCTCTTTTTTATGAAGATATGTTAAAAACTGAAATTAATAAAGATCGACAAGAGCATCACAAAAACCATTAAAAGATAAAGACGATAATAATCACCCTCCTTTGTCTGGCGGAGGAACTTCAAATGAAAAAACAATAAAATCTAGTACCACTGATCCGGAAAGTGGTTGGTTTCGTAAAGGTGAACATAAACATGTTTTTGCATACGCCGTTGAAACCGCTTGTGATAAAAATGGATGGATTCTAGGTTATACAGTCAGCCCTGAAACTTACATGACAGCAGAACATTTAAAGGATTATATGATAAAATTAAAATATTGGAATAAAAACACTTGTTGCAGATGCCGGATATAAAACTCCAGCAATAGCAAAGCTTCTTATAGATGATGGAGTTACACCACTTTTTCCGTACAAGCGTCCAATGACCAAAGAGGGATTCTTTAAAAAATACGAATACGCTTATGACGAATACTATGATTGCTATATTTGCCCAAACAATCAAGTTTTGAAATATAGTACAACCAATCGTGATGGATATCGTGAATATAAAAAGCTGTGGAAATGTATGCGAAAATTGTTCATATTTATCTCAATGTACAGAAAGCAAAAAAATCATGTGAAACTGATAACACGACATATATGGGAAAATTATATGGAGCAATGTGAAGATGTTCGTCATACTTTGGGAATGAAAAAATTATATGAGCAAAGAAAGGAAACCATTGAACGAATCTTTGGAACAGCAAAGGAGAATCATGGTTTTCGTTATACACAAATGTATGGTAAGGCTCGAATGGAAATGAAAGTCGGGCTTACCTTTGCCTGCATGAATCTAAAAAAACTAGCAATGATGCTTCAAAAAAAGCGGTAGGAAAGGCTGCTTAATATCGACTTTTTATCATTTTGGGCGAACAATTGCTGCAAACAGAAAAAATGGTGCTAGGACAACAGTCCTAGCACCACTTTGTCTATAGTCTGGGTCATCCTTTGGATGACTTTTTCCTATTATTTTTTCTTAACTGTTACTTTGATTTTTGCTTTTTACATTACCCTCTACGGTTGTAATGGTAATCGTTGCTTTACCTTTTTTCTTTGCCTTGATAACACCTTTTTTACTTACAGTTGCTACCTTTTTATTAGAAGATTTAAACTTCACAGCTTTGTTTACGGCATTAGCAGGATAAACCGTGTATTTAATTGTTTTTTTCTTGCCCTTTTTTCAAAGTAATTTTGCTCTTTACATTCAGTTTAATCTGACGTGGAGCAATTTTTACCTGAGACAGATTTACAAATCCCATTTTGGTAATGATTTTTCTTTGCATTGCTGCTGTTCTTAATCCATTTAATGAAGTTTCCGGCTGCTCCGGTTGCTTCCCCTTTTGTTGCAAGTACGAATGGACGGCTCATCTTATAAGTACCATTTGCTACATTTTCTGTTGTTGGAGATACACCATTGAATTTTACAGCTTTTACCTGTTTCTCATCCAAATCACCAAGTGACATATAACCGATTGCACCGGGATTTGTTTTTACTGATGTCTGCATCGCACCGGTTGTTGAAATTTCAGCGTCCAGTTTTCCATAATTTTTCGCAATGTCCTTTTGAAGTCATTCTTCAAAACATCTTCAAAACAACTTCTTGTTCCGGAACCGGATTCACGTCCGTATACGGCTGCTGCCTTGTTGTAAGAAGAAACAATGCTCTTCCAGTTTGTTGTCTTTTTTTTGCATACAAGTCATAGAGCTGTTCCGGTGTGATATTTCCGACCGGATTACTTTTTATTTACAACAATCGCAATTCCATCGTTGCAGATTACATTTGCCTTTAATACCGCTGCTTCATCTGCTTTCAAAGCACGAGAAGACATTCCGATGTCTACCTTTCCGTTCATTGCATCTGAAATTCCCGAGCCGGAACCGGTAATATTGGTAAAGTTAATTTTGATTCCTTTATTTTTTTTTTTGCGTACTGTTTTGCCAGCTGCTGAGCCAGTGGAGAAATCGATGTAGAACCGGACAATGTAATTGTTGCGGTTGCTGCTTTCGACTGGTTTGGTACTGCAATTGGCGCAAGTGTAAATGCCATTGCCATAGTAAGTGATGTTGCAATTATTTTTTCAGTTTCATAATTCATTACCTCTTTTTTTTCATTTATTTGGTTTTAGATACAGAGAACCAATCAGTGATACAAACGGCACCGCCAAAATAATTCCGATGGTTCCCGATATTCCTCTTAATAGTTCAATCCCGATTGAATACATATTTATCATTTGGTTGTACGGATACGAATACGCATAAATCATAATCATCGTATTCAAGGAACTTCCGGTAAAAGCAAGAATTAATGTATTTGACATCGTTCCCATCATATCTTTTCCGACATGAATTCCGGATTTGAATAATTCCTTTTTGCTAATCTCAGGATTTCTGTCATGAATTTCCTGTATCGTACTGGAAATGGACATTGCCACATCCATAACCGCTCCTAACGAAGCAATCAAAATACCGGAGTATAACAGATCTCCCTACCTGCAATTTACAATTCTGAGCCACATAAATCAGATTTTCAATTTCTTCGGTGTTGTATCCGGATATGTGTGACAATTTTCCAAATAGCATGGCGATAATTCCGGATACCGCAACTCCCATAATTGTTCCTATCGTGGCACATACGGTTTTCTTTGTAAATCCGCCGATTAACAGAAGCGATACAATGGTAATCAGACAAACGACTGCAATCGTTAAAGGAAATGGGCTCGCTCCCTCATAAAGCAGGGGAAGGTATAAACCGATGATACATATAAAGGTAAACACCAGAGCGATAGCGGAATAAATTCCTCGTTTTCCACCGATGAGACAAAGTATCAGTAAAACAATCCGATTAAAGCATACATGACATACTCTCTGTCGTAGTTATACACATTGGCATTGATTACATCACCATATGCACTAATCTGTACAATTACTTTTTGTTCCAACCTGACAATTTGCCCCTGTACAAATAACCATCTAGATTATTTGCTTCTACGGTTTTTCCCTTGTGGGAGCCGGATGTGATTTTTACTTTCACATCCTGACTTCCCGCCATCTCTCCCTCACCGGTATTATTTCCACCGCTGTTTCCTTTTACAATTTCCACCACAGTGGCTTTGGCATACTCTAAACCATCTTCGCTAATCAGTGGTGTCTTTTTCACTGAACTGCTTACATACCAGATGATACCAAACAATACCAAAAGTGCTGCCGCCGTGCCAATGATTTCAATTGCTTTCTTCTTCGTTATCCGCTCCATATAATTCAATCATCCTATCTTGTAACTTTCACTTTAAAGGTTTTCTTTAATGTACCTGCTTTTACAGTGATTGTTACGGTTTTTCTTTGTATACTTCTTCGCCGTTACTTTTACCGGCTGCACTTACCTTCACATACTTTTGTTGGAAGATTTGTAAGTAACTTTTTTTCTTTGTGTTGGTTCTCTTAGTTATGATTTTAAAAGATTTGCTTTTTTCAGTTTCACCGTTTTACCGGCAATGGATTTTTACCTTTTTTTAATCGTAAGTGCTGCCTTTTTCACTGTGGTCTTAGCAGCCGGCTCACCATCATCCAAATCCAAATCATCATCACCGTAGGAACTCACTACTTTGTATTCCACATTGTCAATTGCTTTTTTCAAGTTTGCATATGTTGTGTCATATGTAGCTGCCGGAATCTTTGTTGTCAAATCCGGAAGCAGTGTCTTGTCTAACAAACTTGAGAATCCCTGCACGAAGTGTCGTCGTTGTCGTATCACCAATTTTAGAAGCGAATTCACCCTGTGCATATCCATAGTAGTTCAATGGGTCTTTGGCATTGTCCGCATTGTTTGTCTTGTCATAAAGTACAGACAATTTTTCTGCTCCCTTATCCTTTGATGTGGACGCAACAATCTCTTTCAACACTTTCATCGCATCATCTACTTTTTCAAAGAATCTTCACTGTATACGGAACTACTTAATCCTTCTGCTTTTTTAATCAACTGCTGTGCTGAATCTTTTTGGCTTTCCTTTTAATGGTAAATGGTTTTGCATATTCAGCACCTGTATAATCAAAAGTCTTGATTGTAAATGCCTGATCCGAAAAATCAATGGTCGAATAGGTCGGAAGCTGATTGTTGGAACGCTCTGCGATGTAATACTGTTTCTGCGTAGCTAAGTTATAGAACTTAGAACCACTGGCAGAACCTGCCGCAATATACAATGTTCCTTCCGGATTTGTTGCCGAATCCTGTCCGTATTCAATTGCAGTACCATCAATAATCTGATAGGTTCTTGCATAACTGTGGTCATGACCGGTTAAGCAGACATCAATGTCATACTTATCCATAAGTGGCGCAAAAATTGTACGAAGATTTGCTCCATCAAAATCGGAGTGTGGCTGTCGGAACCATAAATATCATGGTGGAAGGCTACTACTTTCCATTTCGCATTTGGTGCGCTTTTTAATTGCCTTTTCCATCAGTTTGCTGTGCTCTGCCCGCATTACGGTTATTACTATTCAAAACAATGTATAGTACATCGCCATAGCTGAAGTAGTAATCACTTCCGGAGTTCGTTGCTCCCAAATTATCCTCTGTATTTGGGTTGTTATAATGATACTTGTAATCGGTTCCTTTGCTCTCATGGTTACCGATGGAAGAATTAAAGCGGCAGATTACGAAGTACCGACGGATATAAGAAACCGGCATACTCGCTCTCTCTTACATTCTTTGTATCTGCTTCATCTGCTGCAGCATAATCAATCTGGTCACCTACCGACAGTACAAAAAACTTGCATCTCCATCTTTTTTTTTTTGCCATCTCCAATGTTTTGTTCCAGTTGTAAGTATCAACCGCGATATTTACATCATCAATTGTTCCCTGTCCTTCGGAACCGGATGCACCAACCTGCGGGTCACCTACCAGCCAGATTTTGTAAGAAGAAGAAAAATCTTTTGTCTGATACTTTTCTGCCTTACTCCATGTCGTTCCGTCGTTGGAATAGCTGTAGTAATAAGTAGTGTTTTTCTCCAATGCGCCTTTTATGGATACTTTGTTGGAAGCTTTGTAAGTCTCCACACTGTTGGAACGGTTAATATCGGTAACTGTGCCGTCATATACTTTGGCGTCGGATAAGTCTTCTTTTCTTTCCTAATTTTACTTTTGCTAATCCTTTTTGTTTTGGAATACCAGCAAAATTCAAATCTTTCTCAGTTGCGCCCGGTGTCAATACAATTTTACCGGAATCAATGGACTCTTTCCCTGTCCAGGTGCTGTCTTTCCATGTCTGGTACTCACTGACTGCTTTTGTGTCTGCTGTCAACGTGCTTTTTTTCTGTTGTCTCTCCATAGGCTCCTGCCTGAATGGGATTTAAGGTCAGACTCAATGCTGCCAACGCAGAAAAAGCAATTACTCTGATCATTCTTTTCATTTTTACCTCCATTTTTTCCTGCCACGGATGTGGCACTTTCTTATTCTGCATTTCCTTCGTTACAATCCCATCTTAAAATTTCATTGTAAAATCCACTACCTAACAAAAGTAAAAAAAATTTGAAAAATTTTTTCAAAAACCAGGCATTAAAAAAGCCCCTAAACTGCCTAAAAATCGTTTTTAAGGCAATCCGAGGCTTTCCTTTTGTAAAATCCTTTAATTTAACTTTGCAAGTATTTTCTTAAATTGAATCGTAAACAAAATAGCAGTAAAGGTAACGGCAAACACGTCCGCAACCGGTTCTGCCAGATACACCGCAAAGGTCTGGTCCACAAAAAGCTGCGGCAGAATATAAATGAGCGGAATTAACAAAACAAATTTTCTCAACACCGCTACAATAATTGAACAAACAGCACTTCCAATTGAGACAAACGTCATCTGGCAGGCAATCTGGATACCGAAAATAAACAGTGCCCCCACAATATACACGTAATGCCTGGGAAGTAAAATCAAGCAAAAGTGGCATCGCTTGTAAACATGCCCACAAAAAGACGCGGATGATTAAAATAAATGCCCACAAAAACAACAGAGTATACCAAACTAATTGTTAGCAGCAAACGAAAACTTTTTTCACACGCTCACGATTTTTCGCTCCGTAATTATAACTGGTAATCGGCTGTGCCCCTTGGCCAAGCCCTTGCAGCGGAAGCATCGCAAACTGCATCACACTTGTTAAAATTGTCATCGCACCGACCGCCAAATCCCTCCGTAAGCAAGTAACGACGAATTAAAACAGACCGAAATGACACTCTCACTTGCCTGCATGATAAATGCAGAAAGTCCCAATGCAAGACACGGAAGCACCAAACCAAAATCCACTCGAAGATTTTTTTTTTTTGAGGCGGAGAATCGTTTTCTCACCACATAGAAAATGAATTACCCACACACAAGAAATTCCTGCGATAAAATAGTAGCAAGTGCAGCTCCTCCTACTCCCATATGAAACCCATAAATAAAAACAGGATCCAATATAATATTAGCCACTGCACCTATCATTACCGTAAACATACCGGTCTTTGCAAATCCCTGCGCCGTAATAAATGCATTCATTCCCAAGGTCAGCTGTACAAAAAGTGTGCCAAATGCATACAAACTCATATATGAATTTGCATACGAAATTGTATTTTCACTTGCTCCAAAAGCAAGAAGCAAATCTTTATTCCAAACCAGAATAACTACCGTCAAAATAAGAGAAATCACTACCTGCACCGTAACGCAGCCGCCAAGAATCTTCTCTGCCGACTCATGCTCTCCCTTTCCCATCGCAATCGAAGCACGCGGTGCACCACCGGAACTGATTAACGCTGCAAACGCTGACACAATCATAATCAATGGCATGCACACACCAACCCCGGTCAGTGCAAGGCTTCCGTCTCCCGGCATATGTCCAATATAAATGCGGTCAACAATGTTATAGAGCATATTCACAATGTGCAATAACCGTTGGCACTGCCAGTTTTAAAAAGCAGTTTTCCCACCGGCTCCGTTCCAAGAAAAGTTTTGTCCTGTTTCATATTGTTATATTTCCTTCTTTCTATCTTTTTTGTAATAGAACTAATTGTAGACAAAAAATGGGTGACATGCAAGATATTTTTTAGTTTCCGTAATTTAAGTAGAAAAGCTTTGCGTCTCGCGGGCGCTCCCTGCTCGTTGAGTGCGTAGCGGTATGGGCACTGAAACTACCAGTGCTCCATACCGACGTACTCAAAAACCCGCGAGTCACAAAGTTTTTCTACTTAAATTACTGGAATTAATAAATAACAGTAAACACTCAATCCAAAATTTTCACTCCTTGATGTTGTTCTCCGTCGTTTTTATACAATATGACGCAATTGATTTGTGTCAGGTGTTCGCTGGTACTCTATTTGATTCAGTAATTTGTCAGAATATCTTTAGGTCTTGTGGGTTTTGAGTACGTCGGTATGAGTTGCAAGAAGTCCAGTGGACTTCTGTTCTGCAACGACCGAAGCGGAGCGGAGACCACTGGTAACTTCAGTGCCCATACCGCTACGTACTCAACGAGCGAAAGCGCCCACAAGACCAAAGATATTCTGCCAAATTACGGAAACTAATAAAATACCCCCGAACATCTATCCCAAACACCCACCTGAAATTGTTTTGACATAATTATTTTTTACACTAAATCTATCATTACATAAAAAGGAGTACACGCATGAAAAGAAAAAGCACTTTGGATAAGCATCATTGGTATTCTTTTAATCGGTTTTGTTGCCTATTCTGCTATCGGCATTATATAAGACAAAAAACAAATCGAGCAAAAAAAACATACCGGTTTAGTCAGTGAAGATTTTCCGGTTCAGGATATCAAACACCAAAGCAAAAATATTTATGAGGATGCTTACCAGACAGAAGCAGACAACCAGCTTCAAAATATGAGAAACAATAATTCCTACACAATCGAAGATCCACTTGTTGTCTGGAATCCATATGGGACAAATACCGGTTCCTTTTATTATTACGGCGTATCGGAACAGGATAGTTATGTCGTCTGTGAAGTGACCTGTAACAATGGCAGCGTGATAAAACACCGCTTGAAAAATGATTCCGATTCCGGCGTAACAAAAACACATGAATACTTAATTACCGGACTGGCACCGGGACTTGAAAAATCATTTTTCCTTTGCTTTTTATGACGCAGGAAACAATTTGATTCATACCTATCAATATACTGTCACACTCAAAAGGATAAACAGATTCCTGCCATTACCAAAGTGGAAAAGGGGAATAGCAAATCTTCTTTGACCGATGGACTTTTTTTGCCGTTTTGGGACATGATAAATCTAAGGCAAAAAATATTTATTATTATGACAATAACGGTATCTGCCGGGGAAAAACACCATTGAATGACTACCGCACCGACCGTATTTTAACGATTGATGGTAAACTTGTCTACCCTACAGCCTCACAGACATTGCATTTGTCAACCGACTGGGAAAAGTCGAAAAGACACTTTCTCTTGGCAAATACGAACTTCATCATGACTTTATGTACGATGAAAAACGAAATGAGCTTTTATGTCTTGTCAACGATACCGACAAAGACACAATTGAAGATGTTTTGATTTCTGTCAATATTGAAACCGGAAAAATAAAAAACTGGTCGATTTTGAGAAAAATGATGAAGTCCATGAGAAAGCGCTCCGTACAACGCAAAGGCGGAAAAAAATACATATGGCGGAACTGAGCTTGACTGGCTTCATTTGAATTCTCTGGATATGATTAATGATAAAGATGCCGTATTCAGCAGCCGGGAAGAAAGCGTAATTATTAAAATCAATAATATTTACGAGAATCCTTCCATTGACTACTTAATCCACAGCGGCTCTCTTTATAAAGGAACCAAATATGAAAAAACTGCTATTAAAACAAAAAGGGAACTTTGTCGGACATGCCGGTCAGCACACGATTACAGTAGAACACGATGCTTCACTGCCAAATGGACAATATTATTTGTTTATGTACAATAATAACTTTGGCAGTGCCAAACACTCCCCTCAATTTGACTGGAGCCTCTATCCGGGCGTCGGCACTTACCGCAAAGGAACTGCCTCCTATTTTTGCAAATATTTAGTCGATGAAAACCAAAAACATACGAATTGGTTCAGCAGTTTTCCGTTCCGTATTCCAGTGTAGTCAGCGGAGTGAATTATATTGGAAATAACGTCACATTCAGCAGCGGCATGGATCACACTTATGGCGAATACGATAAACAAGGAAACATGATTTGTACATATACTTATGCCGCAAAGCGATACGCTTACCGCGTAATAAAATATGATTTTACTGATGTATACTATGAAAAGGAGACCACCCGATGAAACAAAAAGAAACTACTGGTAAGTTTGTTTTTCCTTCTGTTTTGCGGCACTTTCGTTTGCACCACAAAAATCTCAGGCAAAAATACTTACTATCAAACACAGTACAAAAAACGTTTATACAACCAAATACCAGAGGGGAAGCAACTTCTTATCTGACCAAATGGAAAAAGGAAAAAAAGAACTTTGGATGCCCCTCTGTTAGTAAAAAATCCATATGGCACACTGAGTACCTCTATTTACTTTTATGCGGTTTCTACAGAACCACTTTACGCCAAGTACACCATTACAGCCAAAGGTGCGGAAACGATTTCCGGCACTTTAGCAGGCGGATCGGAAGCAAATGTGCGCCTAACTCACGAATATCTAATTCCGGGACTCGCTGCCGGCAGAAAAAATACAGTAGAAATTAATTTCTACAATGCAGCAAATGAGTGGAAAAAAGACTGTTCGCTTTTCAACGACACCCAAAAAGGAAAAAGCGATTCCGAAAATCAAAAAAGTGAAAAACGGAAAAAGCAAAACTGCCGTCTCGCTCGGCTTCTATGCCATGTTTGGACACGATAAATCAGATGCCACCAACATTTACTATTACGATAACAACGGTGTAAGCCGCGGCTTGACACCACTGAATGGCTACCGCACCGACCGAATTCTCACCGTAGACGGCAACTGGATTTTCTCCTATGATATTGACAAACTTGCCGTCATGAACCGCCTAGGGCATATCGTGAGACAAATCTCTCTCAAAGGTTACGAACTCCACCACGATTTTATGTATGATGCGGCTCATAAAAAATTATTGTGTCTTGTAAATGATAAGAAGAAAAAAACAATTGAAGACGTTGTTATTTCTGTTGATATTAAAACTAAAAAAACAAAAAAATTAGTTGATTTTTGCAAAACTTATGTCGGCTTCCAGAAAAAAAACATGTTCAGCGAAAGGGTGGTAAAAAAACACCTACGGAGGAACTGAACTTGACTGGCTCCATTTAAATTCCTTAGATTTAATTAATGATGGAGAACTAATTGTGAGCAGCCGGGAAGAAAGTTCTTTGGTAAAGGTCAGCAATATTTACAAAAAGCCGAAAATCAAGTACATCATCCACTCCGGCTCCCTCTACAAAAAGACATCGCTTGCAAAGTATCTTCTCAAGCGGACCGGTGTCAAATTTGTCGGACATGCCGGTCAGCATACGATTACTGTAGAAAAGATGATACCCTCCCAAATGGGCAGTATTACCTCTACCTGTACAACAACAATTTCGGCAGTGCAAAAACACTTCCAAAATTCAGTTGGAAAAGTTATAAAGGCGTCGGCTCCTACAAAAAAAGGAAAGGCTTCTTATTACTACAAATATCTGGTGGATGAGAAGAAAAAGACCTACCGGCTTGTAAAAAAATTTGCTGTTCCTTATTCCAGTGTTGTCAGCAGTGTCCAGCATTTTGATGAAAACATCACATTCAGCAGCGGCATGAACCACACCTACGGCGAGTATGACAAAAATGGAAAAATGATTCGCACCTTCACTTACCAGTCAAACGTTACGCCTACCGCGTAATGAAATATAAATACGATATTTTCTATACCCTCAAAAAACTGCCGATTCTTAGAATCCTTGTTCTTAGAACCGGCAGTTTTTTCCTCTTACCTTACTTACATGGCAAGCCCATCCCTGTAATTGCTTTGCCAAGGTACGGATACATGCTGCCATCTTGTCAATTTCTGCAATTCCGGCAGCGTTTCCAGCACAAAGCCGAGCCACTGTCCAATCGATACACCAGCCACCGACAAAACCGTAATCAAAAATATTTCCTGTTAAGCGTCAAGAAAACGTGGTTATAACAACATATTTCTTAATTAAATTTTTTATAATAAGCTCACAATAACAAATCAAAGGAGCGAAAACGCATGACAAATTCAATGTTTTGTTTTCAATGTGAACAGACCGCAGGATGTGCCGGATGCACCGGTTGTGCAGGCGTATGTGGTAAAACTGCCGAAACTGCCAATCTTCAGGATGAATTAACCGGAGCACTGATTGGCTTGGCACGTGCCTGCGAAAACAATAAAAAAACGGAAAATACGGATCAGATTATTATAGAAGGTCTTTTACAACCATTACAAATGTAAACTTTAACGATGATACGCTGCGCGAAATGATTCAGCGGGTAAATGAAGAAAAACACATCATTGTACCGGATTGCAGCGTATGCAAAAATCCATGTGGAAACACCGACAATTATGACATGAAACGAATTTGGGAAGCAGATGAAGATATCCGCTCATTAAAATCCCTTTATCCTCTTTGGCATCCGTGGTATGTCAGCCTATGCATACCACGCAAAAATGCTTGGCTATACAGATGAAACCGTCAATCAGTTCTTTTATAAAGCACTTTGTGTAATTAGCTATGATTTTGATATGGAGCATCTCCTCCCAGTTGTTATGGAAACGGGTGAGGTAAACCTCGCATGTATGGCACTGTTAGACCGTGCGAACACAACCTCGTATGGCACCCGGTTCCGACAAAGGTTTCTCTGACTGTTGAAAAAGGACCTTTTATCGTTGTAAGCGGTCACGATTTGAAAGATTTGGAATTGCTTCTTAAACAGACGGAAGGAAAAGGAATTAACATCTATACCCACGGAGAAATGCTTCCTGCCCACGCTTATCCGGAATTAAAAAAAATATCCTCATTTGAAAGGAAATTTTGGAACAGCATGGCAGAACCAGCAAAAAGAATTTGACAATGTTCCGGCAGCCTTTTTATTTACAACCAACTGCTTAATGCCTGTGAAACCTGGTTACGCTGACCGCGTTTTCACAACTGAAGTCGTTTCTTACCCAAATGTCACACACATTGGTGAAGACAAAGATTTTACACCGGTTATCGAAAAAAGCACTGGCACTTGGCGGCTATTCAAAAGACAAAGAAAATACCGGAATTAATGGCGGCCACTATGTCATGACCGGATTCGGACACGGAACCGTCCTTGGTGTCGCAGACCAGGTAATTGAGGCTGTAAAAACGGCGATATCCGACACTTTTTTCTTAGTCGGCGGATGTGACGGTGCAAGACCGGGGAAGAAATTATTATACCGAATTTGTAAAACAGACACCAAAAGACACCGTTATTTTGACACTTGCCTGTGGAAAATACCGTTTCAATGACTTAGAACCTTGGTGAAATTGGCGGACTTCCCCGCATCATGGACATGGGACAATGCAACGATGCCTACTCTGCCATTCAGGTTGCTATCGCACTGGCAAAGGCATTCGATTGTGATGTCAATGAACTTCCTTTGTCGATGGTTCTGTCCTGGTACGAGCAAAAAGCTGTCTGCATTCTGCTGACCCTGTTACACCTTGGTATCAAAAATATTTATCTGGGACCAACACTGCCAGCCTTCCTCTCAAAAATGTGCTGCAATATCTGATTGGAAGACTTAAAACAGATTCTTTCATAATCACTTAGTGTGAATTTTTATCTGAATC
>VOFC01006343.1_pt1 | contig 32997 bp, 59 predicted proteins | sample 5384161 | NCBI WGS metagenome assembly VOFC01 (sample SAMN12384722, study PRJNA508395) | human gut metagenome | isolation source: healthy gut B | host: Homo sapiens
AGATGCAGATTTCAATGGGAAGATCATTGAAAAAAAAAGATTTCAAAGATTTAAAATGTACAACATTATCTGGTTATTATCAAGCAGGTGGGTCTGGAGAGACAAAAAATTAGTATATCGAACAGATATCATTACAAAATATCCAGAATACCCAGTGTTTGAAGGAGAGAAATATGTAGGACTCAATTATAAATATCTTCTTTTGTGATCAGGAATATGAACTGCTTGTTATGGATGAAATATTATGCAATGTGGAATACCAAGCAAGATGGATCAAGTGCTAATATGTTCCGGCAGTATTTAAACAATCAATGAAGGGATTTGCATTCTTACGAACAAATCTACATGAAATATGATAAGACACTAAAAGAAAATTTATGAACTGCATTCACTATGTATCAAGCAGTATCATCGGTAAAAACAAGAAGTTTTTAAAAGAAACTCCAGAAAAAGGATTAACGATTCTGGCAATTCCATTTGGAATCGCATGGACATTTTATCAGGTAAAAAAAAGATGGATCAACAGTAAAAAGAGGTTATGGAATATGACAGTCTGGTGGATAACATTATTTAGTACATATTTCTTGTGTTTATTTGCAAGAGTGAATGGAAAATATAAATACGTAAAAGGAGAAAGAGTCTTTCGTGCAAATGCTGTATTTGCGGGGATGGCTTGTGCCGTTTTGATATTTGTATCTGGATTTCGTGAGAATATTGGAGATACTGGAACATATCGACAGATTTTTAATAAATTACCAGCTAATTTGTTTAGTTTTTAAAACATCCAACCATTAAAGAAGATACAGGGTTTTATGCAATTGCAGCAGTTATTAAACAATATATATCCAAAGATTCTCAGATTATTTTGCTGTGTATGGCAATTATAACAATTGGTTTGATTTTTATTACTTATTATAAAAATACAGATATGATAGAAATGGCGGTATTTTTATTTATTACATCGGGATGTTACTTAGTAACAATGAATGGAGTTCGACAGTATCTGGCTTCAGCAATTTTATTCTTTTGTTTTCCAATGATTCATAAAAACAGTGGAAATTTTATATTCCAATCGTTTTATTATGTTCAACGATTCATCAATCTGCATTGATCTTTTTAATATTATATTTTATTGTAGACCAGCCAGCGTGGGGAAATACGACAAAATGGATTTTATTTGTTGGAATATTCTTGTTTATTTCATATCCTGTGACAGGTCCAATTCTTGCCAATATTTTGGGAGAAACACAATATGGAAGCTATAAAGAAGCATTGACTTCAAGTGGAGCAGGTGCCAACATAATTCGAGTATTAGTAATGGCAGTTCCAGTCGTATTATCATACATGGGAAAGGAATTTTTAAAGGGAAAAGAAAAATATTATAATATTATAGTTAATTTTTCAGTTATAAATTTGATTGCCATTTTATTAGCTACAAAATTTTTGATTTATGCAAGATTTAATATGTACTTTTCATTGTATATGGTAGTGTTGTTAGTATGGTGTATTAAATATTTATTTGATGAAAGAAATGAAAAATAGTTTATTTAATGTGTATGGCATGTTATACCGTATATTATTTTTATGAGATGTACATCAGTTTAGGATATGGAGCAAATTACCATCATTTTATACAATCAATAGGAATAGGGTTATAATTATGAAAAAAAATATTATTTTTAATTCCAACATTAGCTCATGGGGGGAGCTGAAAAGGTATTAGTAAACTTAGTGAACAATTTAGATCAAGAAAAATATGATGTAACTATAAAAGTTATGTTTGATGGTGGAGTTAATAAAGGATTTTAAAAAACCACATATTCATTACAAATATATGTTTAAAAAAGATTTTTAGGGGATCTGCAATCTTGTTTTAGTATGATGAGTCCAGAATTTCTTTATAAGCATTTGGTAAAAGATGAATATGATATTGTAGTGTCATATTTAGAAGGTGTAACTGCCAGAATAGCATGCGGATGTAAATCCAAGAAAGTATCTTGGATACATATTGAAATGCTGGATGATAAAACATTTACATTAGGATTTTAGATCAAAAACAGGAAGCTTTAAAATATTACAATTCATTTGACCGAAATGTTTGTGTATCAAATACAGTCAAAAGAAAAATTTTTGTACTTTTGGAATCAATGAAGATAAAACAATTGTATTATACAATACAAATGAAGATCAGGAAATTAAAGAAAGATCAGAAGAACCAATAGATGATATGGTATTTGATAAAAAATACGATTAATATGGTATCTGTAGGAAAATTAGTTCCTTCAAAAGGATATGATCGGTTATTGAGGATACATAACAGATTGATAAAAGAAGGATTTGCAATACATACATATATCTTAGAATTGGGGAACATGAAGATGAATTTAGAAAATTTATAAAAGAAAATCATTTAGAAGATTCTTTTTTTTACTTTACTTGGATATAAGAAAATCCTTATAAATATGTGAAAAACTGTGATTTATATGTATGTTCATCAAGAAAAGAAGGATTTAGTACAGCAGTAACAGAAGCTTTGATTGTGGGAACACCGGTTATCAGTACGAAATGTTCAGGAGCGGTGGAGTTATTAGGAGAGCATGATGAATATGGTGTTGTTGTTGAAAATGATGAAGAGGCATTATATGAAGGACTAAAAGAGTTATTGTCGAATGACGAAAAAATTCAGTATTATCATGAAAAGCGATAGAAAGAGCAGTATTTTTTTTAAGAAAGAGACTAGAGTCAGAGAAGTCGAAGAAATGTTTGAAGAATTATAAGACAATTTGTAAATAAAGAAGGATAAGTGGTTATTAATGATGGAAAAATTAGTGAGTGTGATCATACGGCATATAATATCGAAAGATATATTTCTAGATGTTTAGATTCAATTATGGCACAAACATATAATAATTTAGAAATTATTGTGATAGATGATGGGTCAAAAGATCAGACGGCAGAAATCTTAGATGATTATCAAAAAAGGGATTCTAGAATTATAGTAGTTCATAAAGAAAATGGGGGAGTATCATCTGCAAGGAATAATGGATTGGATATAGCAACAGGAGATTATATTAGTTTTGTAGATGGTGATGATTTAATAGAATCCAACATGTATGAAATATTAGTAAAAAAAATTCTTGAGAAAGAGAAAACAGATATTGCTCATTGTGGCTATCAAATGATATTTCCAGATCGAGTGGATTATTATTATAATACAGGTACATATAAAATACAGACAAGAGAAGTTGGGGTAAAAAGATTTGTTGTTGGGTAAAATGATAGAGCCAACATTGAATAATAAATTATATCGAAGAGAATTATTTAATAGTATACGATTAGACGAAAAAATTCAAATTAATGAAGATTTAGAAGCTAATTATCGATTGTTCAAAAAGAGTAAAAATCAGTTTATTATGATGTACCATTATATCATTACATGATTCGAAAAAGTTCGGCAACAAAAACAAATTCAATAAGAAGAAAATTTGAAGATCCCCTTTTTAGTGTTATTTAAAATAAAACAGGATTGCAAAAACAATAAAGAAATATATAAAGTAGCATATGAAAGATATATATATTTACTTTTATGGCAATCTGTAGGATGAATACAGAGGAAAAAAGAATATCAGAAAAAACAAAAGAAATTTGTTAAAAAAGAAATGAAGACAAAAGAATTTAAAAAAATCATTCCCCAAAAATTAAGGTATATGAGTTATTTGTCTTCATATTGTCCAGGAATTATGAAAATAATATACAAAATTTATGATTTGAAAACCGGAGCATCAAAAAATATGCAATAAATGAGGAATAAAATATGCAAGAATTGATAAGCGTAATAGTACCAATTTATAGGGTGGAACCATATTTGGATCGATGTATTCGAAGTCTTGTGGATCAAACATATTATAATTTAGAAATTATTTTAATAGATGATGGTTCACCAGACAAATGTCCTGAGATCTGTGATGAATGGGAGAAAAAGATCATAGGATTAAGGTAATACATAGAAAATGGCGGACTGTCAGATGCAAGAAATGCGGGAATGCAAATCATGACAGGAGATTATGTGTCATATATCGACAGTGACGATTGGGTTTCCGGTAATATGTATGAAAAAATGCTGTATAAAATAAAAGAGCAAAAAGCAGATATTTGTGAATGTCAGTTCCAAAAGACATCTGGAGATATAAAAACGATATACAACAGCAAACAGATAATGTCAATGTATTAAACAAAAAAAAAAAAGAAGCATTGAAAGCTGTAATAGAAAAAAAATTAATCCAGTAGTGTGGAATAAAATATATAAACGAGAAATTGTAGAAGGATTGTTTTTTTTGAGAAAAAGGAAGATGTAATGAAGATGAATTCTTTACATATAAAGCAATCGACAAGGCTGACAAGATTATACAGATACAAGATGTTTGTTATTATTATTTTTTAGGGAAGATAGCATTATAAATGAAACATACAATATAAAAAGATTGGATGGGTTAGAAGCAAGATATCAAAGAATGAATTATTTAGAAAAATATCCAGAGGTATATGGAATTGCAAAACGTAGGCTGGTATTTAATTGTATGTATCATTACCAAAAAGGAATACGTTTTTTTATCTGGTGCGGAATTAAAAATATTAAAATCAAAAAGTAAAAGAGATTTATCAAAATATTCCGATTGATAAAAAGATATAAGAGAGTATACAACAAAAGAAAAATATGGTTCTATATATCCAAAATATCGTTTGATTTCGTGTGCAGGATCCGTAATAAATTTGGATATGGAGTAGAATAAAACAAAGGGGACAACTATGAAAAGATATTTTTGTATGCATATGATCATGTGAATCTTGGAGATGATTTATTTATTGAAACAATAGTAAATAGATATCCAGATACGGAATTTTATTTTTGGACAGACAATGAAAATAAAAAAGTATTTCAAGAACAGATGAATTTAAAGATAATAGATCAGGATTCTGGAAAAATAAAATTATTAAATAAAATTCGTCCATCACTGGTTGCGAGATATAAAGTTGAATTCAAAAAAATGTGATGCACAAGTATATATTGGTGGTTCGATTTTTATGGAATATCCAACCTGGAAAAATATTGTATCATGGTGGGATTATCAAAGTAAACTATTACCTTTTTTTTTTTAGGAGCCAATTTCGGACCGTATCATACAGAAGAATATCGAAGTGAAATGGACAAAGTGTATGCAAAATTAAGTGATATTTGTTTTCGAGATACATATTCAAAAAAAATTATTTAAAGATAATGAAAATGTCAGACAAGCACCGGATATTTTATTTTCTTATCAAATGCCTAAAATTCCGAAAAAAAGAAACAGATTTTTGTATCTATAATATCCTGTGAGCATAGAAATTTAAAAGGATTAACAGAAGAAGAATATATTATAAAAATGAGCCATTTAATAAATGAATTTTGCAGAGAAAATATCAAATCATATTGGCATCATTCTGCGAAGAAGAAGGAGATTTGTTAGTAGCAAAAAAAAAATAAAGAATCATATAAAAGATGCATCGAATATAGAAATCTTGAGTTATGATGGACAAAACAGAAAAAATTTTTTGGAGAGAATGAGTGAATCTTCGTATATTATTGCAACAAGATTTCATGCAATGATTTTAGGCATGGTTGCAAAAATTCCAGTCTATCCAGTGATTTATAGTGATAAAACCAAAAATGTCTTAGAAGATATTCATTTTAAGGGGAATTATGCAGATTTAAGAGATAGTAGGACATTAACATATGAAAGTGCTAAAGATAATTTGATAGCCAATTATGTGGTTGATGTTGACAAGTTAAAGAAAGATTCCAGTCAGCATTTTATGAAATTAGACAAGATATTGAAATAAATGGGGAGTAATTATGGATTTAATAAGCATTATTGTTCCGGTATATGGAGTAGAAGCGTATATCGTGGAATGTATAGAATCATTAATAAATCAGAGTTATAAAAATATAGAAATTCTTTTTGATTGATGATCAGTCACCAGATAAATGCCCAGAAATATGTGAAAAATATGCAGAAATAGACAAAAGAATCAAAGTCATACATAAAGAGAATGGGGGAGCAGGAAGTGCGAGAAATGTTGGACTGAGAAACTACAGAGGAGAGTATGTTTGCTTTGTAGATGGTGATGATTATGTAGATGAGAATTATATACAGGTTTTATATGATGCAATATCTAAGAATAATGCAGATATTGCTGTTATAGATTATGAATATTTATATAAAAACAAAGTTGAAAAAATGATCTTCCGATACAAAATGAAAAATTAAGTAATACAGAATATTTAAAACAATTCCTGACTAGATGGAATACAGGAATGATGACGAATAAATTGTTTAAGAGGAGTATATTGAAAAATATATTTTTTGTTGAGGGAAGAAGAATTGATGATGAATTTTTACGTATCAAGCAGTCATGAATTCAAAATTCATTGTTCAAAAGCAAGATGTTTTATATATATATCGAATGAGAGCATCGAGTGTAATGAATACAGGTGATAAACATTATGAAGAAATGTTAAATGACAGGATAGATTATTTTACGCAAAGATATAAAGAAGTGACGAGTAAGTATCCTCAACTAAAAAAAGAATATTTGGAAAATTATATGGATAATCTGATTCAATTAAAAAGAAGAGTGAAAAATATGAATGCAAAAAGAAAAAATAAATAAAATCATAAAGCAATTTATGAAAGAATTTATGTTTGGCCCCGTAAGTATAAAAATAAAAATAATATTTTTCTGAATATAATATTTAGAAAAAGTTGTAATGAAGAAAGTATTGTAAATAAAGATATAGAAAATAATATTTATTTTGAGTGAGATTAAAATGAAAGAAAAAATATTTAAAAAAGAAGAAAAAATTATGCGTGTATGAATACGATAATGCGATTGTGCTACCTAGAAAATTTGATGGAGATTCTCCAAGCTGGGGAAAAGGTGGTTTTTGTGACAAAGAAAATCAATTTTGTGTCGAATTCTTTTTACGATGGAGGATGGGTACAACATAGAGGAAAATATGAGTGGAGAAAATATGATGATATTGTAGATTATGTTTTGATCGATTATCTGATCTTATTAGGATATAAGAACTTTCAGCAGATTCGGGAATTGATTGATGACGTACCAGATAATAATCAGGATATTTTTGAAATGTATCAGGTGTTAGATAAACCATATTCCAAAGAATTATATGAACGTCTGACTAAGCAGAATATCATTCATAAACTAACCTATAAAATTGATTTAAAGAAAGAAACAGCAGATGGACAAGAAACTTTTGTATGCACATTTGTTGAGAGAAGTCTATGGAAGCAAATAAGAAAGTCAGTATTGTGATCCCAGTATATAAAGCGGCAGATACGATCACAAGATGTGTAGAATCATTGGAAAACAATACATATAAAATCTTCAGATTATATTAGTAGAAGATTGTTCAGGAGATCAGACAATTGGTGTATGTAGAAACTTGCAGACATGTATGATAATGTATTGTGTGTTGAGAATGATCAAAACCATGGAGTTTCCTATACAAGAAATCATGGGTTAGATTATGCAGAGGGAACTTATTTAATGTTCGTAGATAGCGATGATTACGTGGTGGAAGATTATGTGGAGACAATGGTAACAGCAGTTTCTGATACAGAAGATGAAAAAAATCATACCAGTCTGCGGATACATTAATCATGACGAAAAGAAAAACTGGACGAACAGACATTTTCCTTCCATCAGATGAAAGAGAGAATTTAAAAAATCAATCGAGATTATGCCAGAACTATATGAAAAAAGAATGTTACAGATTATCTGGAATAAAATTTTCGATTAGATGTGATAAAACAGAATCATATTCGATTTAAAGAAGAATTGTTTATCGGGGAAGATTTCAGATTCTTATTGGAATATATGCAAGCTGCGAAGATCACAGGATTTCTATTTGTGAATAAACCATTGTGTCATTACATGAGAATAATGAACATTCATTGATGAGCAGACTATTAGAAACGAAAATTCAGGATAGTTTGATAATTTTGAGATCATGTATGAACTTATGGGAAAATCATCCGATGAGATTCAGAAATTAATCAGAGAAGAAAAGCAAAAACAATTAGAATATTATGCATATACGATCATGTATGATAGCACTATGACATCAAAAGAGAAGAAAGAATTTTTCAATTACCTTCAGATAATGTAGATCAATTATATAAACAATAGAAAAATACTGCAAAGAAAAGAAGGTATTTATCGATTGAAAAATAAAATATTAAAGAAATAGGGGCTTATGTTTATATGGGACAAAAAAAGGTTAATGAATTAAAAATTGGATCAATTATTACATATATAAACTTGATAATCAGTACGATCATACCGTTATTATATACGCCGATCATGCTTAGAATTCTAGGACAGGAGGAGTATGGATTATATAGTTTATCAAATTCAGTGATCAGTTATTTGACATTGCTGAATTTTGGATTTGGAAGTGCAATTATAAGATTCATATCAAAGTTTAGAGTTGAGGGAGATCATGAAAAAATAGAAGGAATTACAGGATTGATTCTTTCACTTTATGGAATAATTGCAATAATCGTATGCATAGTTGGTTTTGTGTTGACAAAAGGAACAGGTTTGTTTTTGGAACAGGATTGACAAGTGCTGAAATAGGAAAATTAAAAATATTAATGATTATTATGACAGTCAGTACAGCTCTTTCATTTCCAGTTAGTATATTATCTTCTGTTTCTATTGCTTACGAAAAATATATTTTCAGGAAAATGGTCGATATGGTTGTAACAATTGCAACACCGATTTTAAATCTTGTCGTATTGTTTATGGGATATGCATCTGTAGGGTTAGCAATGATTGGATTGTTAACACAAGTTGTTTATGGTGTTATTTTTATTTGGTATTGTAAGCAAAAATTAAATGTGGTACCACGTTTTAAAAATATGCCATTCTATATGTTAAAAGAAGTATTGGGATTTTTCGGTATATATTTTTATAGCTTCTATTATAGATATGTTATATTGGGCAACAGATAAAAGTGCTAATTGGTGCAGTTTTAGGAACAGTAGCTGTAGCTGTTTATAATATAGGTGGAACATTTACATCTATGTTGCAAAAATATGTCTTCAGCAATCAGTGGTGTTTTTGGAACTAGAGTGAATATGATGGTATTTGAAAATCAGTCCATTGAAAAGTTATCGGAATTATTAATTCGAATTGGACGTTTACAGTATTATGTTGTGTCATTAATATTGTCAGGCTATATTGTGTTTGGACAAATTTTTATAGATATATGGGCAGAAAAAAGATTATTCACAGGCATATATCATTGGATTGTTAACAATGATTCCGTTAGCAATACCATTGATACAAAATATTGCATTTACAGTTATTACAGCACAGAACAAATTGAAATTCAGAACAATTGTATATGCAGTCATTGCGGTATTGAATGTAATTGGAACAATCTTAGCAATGCCAAAATTCAGAATTATCAGAGCAGCAGCATGTACAGCAATAGCATTTGTTGTTGGAAATGGAATTTTGATGAATTGGTATTATTGGAAAGTTGTCAAACTTGATATTGTGGAGTTCTGGAAAAATATTTTAAGAATCAGTATTGTACCTATTGTTTTAATGATAGTTAGTTTGATGATATTTAGAATTTTAGTAATAAAAAAATTTATGGATGCTGTTATTTTATGGAATTGTATATATTGTATTATTTGGAATAGCTTCATGGGTATTTGAAATGAATAAATATGAAAAGAATCTTATAAAAGAACTTATTTCAAAAGTGATTCCGAAAATAAATAAGTTGAATAGATAAGGTAAGGTGGGTTATGAAGAATAATTTTGAGAAGAGTATATCAGTAATAATACCTGTGTATAATGGGGTGAAGTGGATAGAAAGATGTATTTTGTCTGTAATGGCTCAAGAGATAAAGAATATAGAAATAATTTGCATTGATGATGGAAGTACAGATGGAAGTTATGAAAAATTACAAAACTTAAAAAAAAAAAGAAATATAATAATTTGGTAGTCATTAGGCAAAAAAATCAGGGAGTATCAGTAGCAAGAAATACAGGAATAAAAAATGCAATAGGAAAATGGATAGCATTTTTAGATATAGATGATATATGGCTACCAAATGTATTAACAAATAAAAAAAATACAAGAATGGGAAGAAAATAAGGTTGATCTTATTGCTTTTAAAAATTGCAATTGAATGAAAAATAACAAGATTTCAAATGAAAGCAGAAAGACAAAAAGCAAATAATTTCAGGTGGAAATTCAAGTATATGGTGTGTTTCTGATTGTATGGGAGCTATGTTATATAGCAAAAATATTATTGATCAATATGGAATCCATTTTTATGAAGAATTAAAAGTACGGAGAGGATACTATTTTTCGGTTAACTAATTTATATTTAAGTAACAAAATATACATAACAAATGATACATTGTATGTATATGTCAAAAATAGAGAGTCAGCTATGCATAAACTAAAAATCAATGCGGTACCATATTATGAATCAATTATTAAAGGGTACTTAAAAATGCAGAAGGAGTTAAATAAACTTCAAATCGCTGAAAAGGAATAATGACATTTGGAACAGATGCTGCATGGATTTATTTGTTAGATATGGCAGTAGCACAATGTGAAAATTTAAAAGATTTAAAAGATGTAGATGAATTTCGAAAGAAATATTCTGAAATATATGATGAGAAAAATAATAGATTGTCGGAAAAGCAATTAAAAGAATTAGAATTAATGAAAAATCAAAGATTATTTTTTGAATGTAAATATTGGGCACGTGGGATAATAAAAAATTTATCAAAAAAGATTTTTTAATCTACCAGGAGCGTATAGAATTGTTGAGCGTTTAAAGTATAAAAAAGGATGAGTATGTGATTATGAATATTGTTGAAAGAGTATTTTTTTGAGATCATTATTGCCAATTATTATAGTGCATAAATTGCATTTAACTTCAATTATATATAACGATCTAAGAAGATTTGGGTTTCCAGGAAATAGTATGGGAATTCATAAAGCATTATTGAAAAATAAAATATTTAGAAGAATCTTTTTAGTTCGTATCTATAATATAGATAGCAAATATTATAAAATTTGCAGACTTTTATATAAACCTATGGAAACTTTTCAGATAGAATGTTCTGATATTGGGGAGGGAATGGTAGCCTGGCATGGTTTTTCTACAATTATTTTTGCAAGATCTATAGGAAAGAATTTTTCTACATTTCAAAATGTTACAGTGGGTCGATCAGGTGGATCGCATAGTGAAGAGGATAATATTCCGATTATAGGGGATAATGTTCAAATATGTACGGGTGCAGTTGTAGTAGGTAATATTAAAATAGGAAATAATGTTATAATAGGAGGAAATTGTTTCGTTAACAAAGATGTTCCAGATAATTCTATAGTGGTGGGAAATCCTATGAAAATAAAACATAAAAGATATTAAGAAGGTGATGAGATGGGACGTTTTGTTCAAAGAACATATCATTTTTTAGAGAGAATTAAAAATGAAAGCAAAAATTTTCCAAAGAATTTAAGGTGTTTTGGCTTCCGTACTGCGAAAGCGATTTTTATTGATGGATTATTTCCACCAGGAAAATCAGAAAAATATATTGCAGAGATTGAACGCTTTATAGATGAAGCAATGGGAGATTTTGTACGAAGTTATAAGATCAATGACAACTGGAAAAAAATGAATCTGAAAAATATCCAAAGACAAAGAAAGTTCCTGTATGGGTATGCTGGTGGCAGGGAGAAGAAAGTATGCCGGAACTGGTAAAGATGTGTTTTCAACGTCTGAAAGATACATTACCAGATGATATCACGGAGTTACATTTGATAACCTTTGATAATTACAAAGATTATGTTACATTTCCAGATCATATTGAACAGAAATTCAAAGAAAAGAAGATCACAATGACAACCTTGTCAGATATTCTGCGTTTTTGTTTGTTAGTGAATATGGTGGCTTCTGGATGGATGCAACCGTATTTTTTTTACAGGAGAATTCCCAAAAAGAATTCCTAGAAAAACCATTCTATTCACAGAAAATGTATGATCCAGTAGCATGTCAGAGAGAAGCATGTAAAGGACGTTGGTGTGGATTCTTTATGACAGGATATGCACATAATCCAATTTTTGAATTTGGACGAGATGCTTTCTTTGAGTGGTGGAGAAAATACGATGATATTGTAGATTATGTTTTGATTGATTATCTGATTTTACTGGGATATAAGAACTTTCAACAGATCAAAGAATTGATCGATGACGTACCAGATAATAATCAGGATATTTTTGAAATGTATACGGTGTTGGATAAGCCATATACCAAGAAATTATATGAACGCTTGACCAAGCGAAATATCATTCATAAATTAACCTACAAAATTAATTTAAAGAAAGAAACAGCAGATGGAGAAGAAACTTTATATGCACATTTGCTGAGAGAAGTCTATGGAAACAAAAAAAAAAGTCAGTATTGTGATTCCAGTATACAAGGCAGCAGATACGATCACAAGATGCGTGGAATCTTAGAAGAAAATACATATAAAAAAATCTTCAGATCATATTAGTAGAAGACTGTTCAGGAGATCAGACGATCAATGTATGTAGAGAACTTGCAGATATGTATGATAATGTATTGTGTGTTGAAAATGATCAAAACCATGGAGTTTCCTATACAAGAAACCACGGGTTAGATTATGCAGAGGGAACTTATTTAATGTTCGTAGATAGCGATGATTACGTAGTGGAAGATTATGTGGAGACAATGGTAACAGCAGTTTCTGATACAGAAGATGAAAAAAATCATACCAGTCTGCGGATACATTAATCATGACGAAAAGAAAACTGGACGAACAGACATTTTCCTTCCATCAGATGAAAGAGAGAATTTAAAAAATCAATCGAGATTATGCCAGAACTATATGAAAAAAAGAATGTTACAGATTATCTGGAATAAAATCTTTCGATTAGATGTGATAAGACAGAATCATATTAGATTTAAAGAAGAATTGTTTATCGGGGAAGATTTCAGATTCTTATTGGAATATATGCAAGCTGCGAAGATCACAGGATTTCTATTTGTGAATAAACCATTGTGTCATTACATGAGAGATAATGAACATTCATTGATGAGCAGACTATTAGAAACGAAAATTCAGGATAGTTTGGAGAATTTTGAAATTATGTATAAACTTATGGGAAAATCATCAGATGAGATTCAGAAATTAATCACAGCAGAAAAACAAAAACAGTTAGAATATTATGCATATACAATCATGCATGATGATAACATGACAACAAAAAGAAAAAAAGAAAAGAATTTTTCAATTATCATCAGATCATGCAGAGGAGTTATACAAAAAGCACAAAGTATTGCAAAGAAAAGAAAGTATTTATAAATGGAAGAAAAGAATATTGAGAAAATAGAAAAAAACATATATTATACCACAAGATTCACTATATATTTATGGAATAGCAATTCTTATGATGGTATGGCATCATTTCTTTGGATTCCCAGAAAGATTTGGTGGTGATTTACGATATATAGGTGGAAATATTGAATATACAATAGAATTGTATTTGGGGTATTTTGGAAGACTATGTATTGCAATGTACGCTTTTTTATTAGTGGCTATGGAATGATGGCAAAATCCATGCAGAAGAATTTAAAATTTACAGAAGATATAAAATTAGCTATTAAACAAATTATAAAATTTTTTATTCGATATTGGATTGTTTTTATTATATTTGTATCAATTGGATTTAAATTTATGGGATTGAAGTTTGAACCAGAAGAATTTATAAAAAATTTTATAGGAAAATCATGTAGTTATAATGCTGAGTGGTGGTATGTAGCGTATTATGTAAAAATGTTAATAATGTATCCGGTTATAAAATTAATTGTAAATAAACTGAATTTTATAAAGAATAGTAAATGGATAATATTTGCACTTGCAATTATATTGGGAATAATCAATACAGTTTTTAAAGAAAATTATACATATTATTTATGCTTTTTATTTGGAATGTTAATTTATGAGAATAGATTGTATGAAAAAATTTAATGCAAAATTATGCAAGAATGAGTTTTATTCAATTATTATATCTATAGGATGTATAATTTTTAGTGTTATTGTTCGGATGATATTAACGTTTGATGTTGATGCTTTTTTAGTAATGATCTATATATTCGGCTGCTTACAAATTCTAAAAACAATTAAAAATAATAAATGGCCTGGAAATATATTGCAATTTTTGGGACATTACTCTGTTTATATCTGGTTAACTCATACATTCTTTTTTATATTATTATTTTCAGAATCAGTTTATGCAGTTGAAATATGCAATATTGATATATATAGTAACAGTATGTATTTGTTTATTTATAGGTGTTGGGTTGGATAAGATATATAAAGGTTTAATGCAGGGTATCAAATTTGGCAGAAAGAAATCAAATTCTGTTAGGTTTAAAAAAATATATAGGAAATAGAAATCAAGTACACTGGAGAATCTTTAATTGAGAAATGTAAAACTAACATATATAATAAATATGTATTTGCTTAATTAATGATACATATGGGATGGAATATCATACGTATGGAGTATATGAAAGGTTTGAAGAAAATAAATTACCAAAGATAGAGGAAACATAAAATGAAGAATGAAAAATTATATTTTTATATCGTGGATAAGAGCATTTTCAACTATATGTATAGTATTATGTCATTTGTGTAGTTCATCGTCAATAGGGTGGATTATTCCTTTTGGACAAGTATTTAATATAGGGGTACAAATATTTTTTTTATATCAGCTTTTTTGCTTTGGGTATCAAGGAAATATTATAAATGTTAAAGAGTGGTATTTAAAAAGATTAAGAAGGATTATTTGCCCATATTGGATTTTTTATTAATAATTTATGGAGTATATTTTGTAACAAATCAGAAAATTTCATATATAAATTTATTATCATCTGAATTATTCATGAGCAACTAAAGTTGCTCATGGTCTGTAATACTTTTGTATCTGTTTCAAATATGTTCTATTTTACAAAATACAGTCTAAAAAAAGGCAGACTTATCCTGTCAATTTATAAAGAACATTTTGAAACTGTCAAGGTACAAAGATTTTGTTATTCAGTTGCTTTAATTCAAAAATGTGTTCTAAAGTTTCATAGAATTCATTTTTATATGGACAATGACTGCACAGCTTAAATGTCAGATATCTTGCAGAAAGGACAAGTTTCGCTGCTATTTTTAATAGTTTTAAACGAATTGTATCAACCTGTAGTTTTTGAAAACTTCTTGGAAGTACCAGTCGTCGAAACCAATTAAATAAGTTATATGCCAGCATACTGATCTGAAGTTTATTCGCATTGACAGTCATACTGTGACTGCTCATGGCGTCCATGTGAAATCCGTGTTTTTGATTCACGGATAAATGTTTCCATTAAACCTCGTTTACAGTAAAAACAGATCAGATCCTCTGGACTGCCATCCATGTTTGTCACGACGAAAGTATATAAAAAGTTCATCTGACCTTCTGGCTTTTCTATCTTGCAGACGATCCTTCTTGGATAAAAGCCAGCTGTCAGCTTTATAGAAAAATTCGCCATAACTGACGGCATAATCGATCTGATCATGCTTCGTTTTTGCAATCAGTTCGTCTTCTATAAAAGATGCAGCTGTACGTAAGTTGTCTGTTTTCTTTCAAAAAATATACAGAGAGGTTCCTGGGACCTTAAGAATTTCTAAGAATCCTATTATTGCATCATTTTTTAGAAATATAGGATGGTCAGATCGATTAGGTTCAGGAGTGAGAAATATATTTAAATATTCGAAATATTATTCAGGAGAAGAACCAGAATTCATAGAAGGTGATGTATTCAGACTTATTGTGCCATTAAATGAAGATTATTCCTATGATAATGTAAAAAACGGCGATAAAAAATGGCGATAAAAAACGGCGATAAAAAGATTTCAAAAAGACAATACAAAATTATAAAAAAAATATTTGAATTTATGGAAGAGGGTAAAGAATATACGATTCAGGATTTTTGTAATTTGTTAAATTTAAAATCCTCCAGAACGAAAGAGTTATTAAAAGCTTTGACACAAGATATAGAACAAATAGGCAATAATAAAAATCGAAAATACAGATTAAAATAAAAGGCTATGGGGAGGAAACCTACAAATGCAATCAGCATATATTCACTTATATCTGATCATGATCAACGTTATAACATTTGCATTGTATGGACTAGACAAATGGAGAGCGATGACAAGACAGTGGAGAGTTAGAGAGAAAAAATTGATCATACTTGCACTGATCGGAGGCTCCATTGGAGCAATGATCGGTATGACAGTATTTCATCATAAGACAAGAAAATGGTATTTTTAGATTAGGGATACCTTTTGATTTTGGGCATTCAGGTGTCGTTGATACTTTGTTTTTATGATATGATGTAAGTAAGCAAAGAAGAATCCCCAAAGCAAAGGAAGATTAGAGATATGAAGCAAAACAAATGGAAGCATTTTACTAAGCGTTGGGTCAAGAGTTTTGTTTGGTTTTGTGATTGGATATCTGTTTTCCATCATAAAAGGACGAAAGTATGAGAAAATAGGAATCTGGATTCTTTTCTTTGATCTCACAGTGGACACATGCTTTCCTAGTGTTCACCGTTATGGGAGCCTGTTTTCCACAGCTTGGTTATACTGGAATGTCGACATTTCATATGGGGATCAATGATGCACTTATTGCACTATGTTGTCTTTTTCTGGGTAGAGGTGGCATATAAGATTTATCACAAGGAGCGTATTCAAAAATACAAGGATGCGGTAAATCAATCTTTGGATGATCCATATCTGTCTTCTAAGATAGTCGCTATATCATCAGGGATCAGTTTTTTGATCATTTGTATAGCGATATTTTCTACTGGATATTTTGCAAATCGGTCTACATGTATGTTGAAACAGCACAGAGTTCATGTAACAAGAACAATAGAGATTGATCTGCTACATTTACAGGTACAGTTTTTGATCGCAATGCTTGCATTGGATTTTATCTTAATATTGACGATGCTTATGATCTACCATATATGAAGTATCGGGAATATCAAGGGGAGATTGATTTTTCCTTACTGGGGTGATGGGAAGAAGACTGTTTTTGCAGCATTGCCAAAATATTCAAAGTGATCAGAGGATTCATGGCCATCAAGGATGGTTTTTGTTCCTGGATGTAGATTGGTTTAAGCAGATCAATGATAAACTGGGACATATAGCAGGAGATGAAACCTTAAAGAAATTTGCGACATTTTTACAAGAACAATTTGAGCCATATGGAGCAGTCGGAAGAGTTGGTGGAGATGAGTTTGCCGTGATGATCGAAGAAGAGATGAGCCAGGAAGCGTTAGAAGAAGAAATGAAACAATTCTTTCAAAACATCTCAGGAATTCAGAAGGAAGTCACAGTAAGCTGCAGTATTGGAGTATATCGTTTTAAATATCCAAAAACGATCAAGGAACTTCTGACAAAGACCGATGAGATCTTATATGAAACAAAAGCAAACGGAAGAGGATGTTTTGTGATTAGATAAAATCTAAGAAGGTGGTGTTGGCAATGAACAATGTGAAATTACCAGTAGGAATTTCTGATTTTCATAAGTTAAGACAAAATGAATATTATTATGTAGATAAAACGAATTTGATCAAAGAATTACTGGAATCAAGAATCGCAGAAGTTACATTGATCACGAGACCAAGACGTTTTGGAAAGACGATCGGCATGAGTATGTTGGCGTATTTCTTTGATATACGAAAAGACAGCAGGAAACTATTTGAAGATCTGAAGATCTCAAGAGATATAGAATTATGTCAAAAATGGATGAATCAGTATCCAACATTATTTATTTCCTTCAAAGATGTAGATGGATTGAATTTTCAATCAGCTATGAAGATGTTAAGAAATCAGATTTCATGGATCTGCAATGAGCATGATTATTTATCAGATAGCGATAAGGTAAATGAGAATGATAAAAGATCTTTTTAAAGTTACAAGATATAAGTGAAGAAAATTTGTCAGAAGATTTGATAAAAATTAGTGTGGCTACCATCATAAGAATGATGAATGCGCATTACGGAAAGCCGGTTATTTTATTATTGGATGAATATGATGTACCATTGCTAAAGCAAGCAGCAATGGCTACTATAAAAAGAAATGCTGGATGTGATGAAAACGATGATGAGCACATCTCTAAAAGATAATTCTCATCTTCAGTTCGCAGTAGTTACAGGATGTCTGAAGATAGCGAAGGAAAGTATATTTAGCGGAACGAATAATTTTGTTTCAGATACAATAACCTCTTCTCATTTAAATGAATATTTTGGATTTACCGATCAGGATGTAAAAAGATATCTTAAAAGATATTGGACTGCAAGAGCAGGCAAAGAAATCAAAAATGGTATGATGGGTATAATTTTGGGAGAGATCGATGTGTATTGTCCATGGGATGTTATGAACTATGTAAGAGATCTACGGATCGATCAGACATGAAGCCAGCAAGTTACTGGAAGAATACAAGTGATAATGCGATCATACGATCTTTTATAGACTACGCAGGCAGCGGAATTCAAAAAAAAGATGGAAAAATTGATGGCAGGAGACACGATTGATCAGAAAATAGAGGAGAATCTTACTTATGATTATTTACATTCGTCAGAAGAGAACTTTTGGAGTATTTTGTATTTAACAGGATATCTGACAAGAGATAAGGAAGAGAAGGAAAGTGCAGATGGAAAGATTACATTGAAGATTCCAAACAAAGAGATACGAGAGATTTTTGAGACAACAGTACAGGATTGGTTTAGTGATACAGCGAAATTACAAGATCGAAAGCATTTATTTGATGCAGTATGGAATGGTGATGAGCAGACTTTGACACAGGAGATCAGCAGGTTATTGCGAATAACGATCAGTTATCATGATTACAGGGAAGACTTTTATCATGCTTTTCTTGCAGGAATATTTGCTGGGGCTGGATATAGTGTTGAATCGAATAAAGAACATGGAGAAGGTCGAAGTGATCTTGTTATTTTTAATGAACATGAAGGAAAGGTTGCAGTTTTTGAAGCGAAATATTCAAAAGAAGTAAAGAACTTAGAAGAGGATTGTGAAAAAGCTATTCAGCAGATCGATCATAGGATGTATGCAAAGGAATTTGAGGATAGTTATGATGAGGTGATCTGTTATGGGATTTCTTTTTACAAGAAACGTTGTGTTGTAAAAAAAGAGATGTAAAGTAGTAGTTCAGAAAATATGAGGAAAAGGAAAAGGTATGAAAAAAAGAGAATCATCAGCAAAATCTTAACATTACTGGTCGTATTCAGTATGGTATTTACGTTACTGCCAGTGAACAACAAAATAGTACATGCTGGGGATGGCAAAGTAAATATTGGAGATTACATTTACCTTGGAACTTATCAGGGTAAGAAGATAAAATGGAGATGCATCGGAGAGGATTCAAATGGAAAATTGATGCTGAGTGATCAAATCCTGTGTAAGAAGAGTTATGATGCAAAATATTCCGGGTATAAAAACCACATCAGGGCTGAAAGAGGATCCAATCGTTGGACAGAATCAGCCTTGAGACATTGGATGAATTCTGCCGGAGAGGTTGATTGGAGCAATCGATCTGTACCTTCCGCAGCAAATCTTGATGGAGAGGATGCTTATGATGAGGAGCAGGGATTTTTTATCTTCTTTTACTGATTCGGAGCTTCAGTGTGTAAAGACGGTCACACAGAAAACATATTTGAATAATCTGGATGCAGACAAAGCGGATGGAGGATCTTCCAAATTTGATTTTGATGCAAATGGATACCATCGTAAGCTGTTTGAAACTTTAGCAGAGGCAACCGATAAATGGTATGAGAATACAACGGATCAGTTCTTCTTGATAGGACCAGAGCAGTTGCTGATGGGAACCAATAATATTGGTTTGGATTATATGGCTCGGACGATTCCTACTGGTTAAGACTGCCTTGTAACACAGGACAATCTTACGAAAATGTAGCACGATCAATCGGAGCAAACAGAATCACACATGCAAGAGCAAATAATTCGAATCATGGGTAAGAGCCGCATTTTATCTGGATGAAGATCAATTCCATGGAGAAGTGATCGAAGGAGGAATGTCCAGTTACTTTAAAACAGGTAAGGATACGAATCAGTTTAAGCATATAGGGATGAGAGCTTTCATTTCAAATCCTGTATATCTAAATAAATTGGTGAAGCAGTGTAGTGATTTTCAGAGTAAATGGAGAATGATCACGTATTTTCATGGAGAACATACAGGTGTATGCCATGGGATCGCTTTGAGTATGTGTTATGGAAACCAAGGTTATATTGATTTTGATGATATTACAAAGTGGCGCACATGATTATTGGACGCTGGGAAGCCCATATGAGAATTCCAAAATGAAAGACATGATCTTATATTACCATATGACACAGTGTCTGGACAGTGGAAGCTCAACATATGGAATCAGTAAAAATTCAGGTTGGGGAAATGGAGATCTGGAAACTTTTCTTAAGAAATTTGTAGCAGAAGCCCAGTATGCAAAAAAAAAAGAGTGAAAAAACCATTTGTTTTCTCCTTCATGATACCAGAGGGCGGACATAGTGTTGTTGTTTGTGGTTATAAGAAGGACACGGATGGAAATCATGAGATTACGATCTATGATGAAAATTCTTATCACCCTGGAAGTTACGGGGGGATACCTGACAATGAAAGTCTCTTCTGATTTCAAGAGCTTCCATTTTGCAGATTCAAATTCAAGATTTGATGATGTATGTAGAAGATCTGTGGAAGAACCTGAACTATTATGGCGTTGATAAAATATATAATGGCGGGATCCAGACCTTAAAAAATGAAAAAGCAGGATGGCGGCATCAGCATATCAGGAAGATGATCAGGATCAGACGACGATTCAGATATCAGCAAATAAGCGATTCCGATTACAAAATGAAGAAGGAAAGTATCTCGAATACGATGGAAATAATTATACAGGAGATATGAAAGTTTATTCCTGCGAACAAAGTGATTGGGAAAGTGAGCATCCAATCTGGAATCTTAGAGTGGCGGCAAGCAATTCATTTGAATTGACGAAAGCAGAGGAAGGCTGCCAGTTCCTTTGTGATGATAACAACAAAGGATATGCAGTAACCGCCGATGGAGCAGACAAAGTAACGATCACTTCTGGGAAGATCAAAGTGGAAGGAGATTATTATAATCTGTCAGCTGCGATGCAATCCAAGAATTCCGAGGAAGGAATTGTAGAGGTCAATGCCAAAGTGCAAGGGAAACAGTACGATTTTAGATAACAACACAAACACATCCATTCAATTTGCTGATAAAGGGAAATAATGTTAAGGTAACAAAATATGTTGATTTTTCAGCAGATATCGTTGATGAGAAAGAAGAAGTCAAAGGTTCTGATCTTGTAGTAGAGGAACTTGATAAGAAAGATCCTGAAATCCCAGACCAGGGAGAAGATAATAAAGGGAATGGCAATACAGGAAACGGCAATGGAAATGATATCTCTGGAAATAATGCACAAAGTAAACCAGAAGTAATAAAACCAAACATCGTAAAAACCATTAAAATTAAAGAAACAGATAATAAAAACAGCAAAAAATAAAAACTTACAAGGCAAAAAAAATTAAAACGTAAAAAGGCAACATTTAACCTAAAAGCGAGATCTTTTGGGAAAGCAAAACTGACCTATAAAGTGACTAAATATCCAAAGAAAGCAAAAAATGTATGACCGTAACTAAGAGTGGAAAAAGTTACATTAAAGAAGAAAGCCAAGAAAGGAACATACAAGATCCGGATCACGGCAGCAAAAACATCGAAGTATCAGAAAGCGGTGAAATATGTGACGGTTAAGGTAAAATAAATCAACAAAGAATTATGCAAAGGTATTGATTGAAAATTTTAAAGTATGTTATAATTACCTAATTACTAATTGTTCGATTAGTAATTAGGTAATTAGTAATTAGCAAAAAGGATGATGGTATGAGATTTGTTGGAAGAAATCCCAGATTTTGAAAACAGTTGTTTGAGATATCATAAACAATTGGCAAATCAAAATCTACAACAAATCCACCCCCCTGCCAAACACCCTTCACCTTCATCTCATGCGCAATTCTATTCAAAACTTTCCGCTTATAAACACTCCACTCAGGAGCAATCAACAAATCTCTCGGTCCATCTCCAGTTAATCGATGAATCACGATCTCAGGACTCAGATTCTCAATACATTTCAAAATCAGATCAACATAAGACTCCAAAGTAAACACATCAAAGGGATGTTCCTCATAATGATCAGCCAGATCCGTATTCTTCAAAATATGCAGCATAGAAAATTTAACCCCATGAATCGGAAGGTGATTCAGATAACGAACTGACTCAAGCATCATATTATCCGTTTCACCAGGAAGCCCAAGAATCAGGTGAACAACAGTCAATACACCGATCTTATGAAGATTCATAACTGCTTCATCAAAACAAGACAAAGGGTACCCACGCCGGATAAAAGAAGCGGTCTCTTCATGAATCGTCTGCAGACCAAGTTCCACAAACACAGGTTTGATCTTATTTAATTGATTTAAAAGTTCCAAAACCTCGGCAGGCAAGCAATCCGGTCTGGTACCGATCGCAAGAGCAACGATTCGCGGATCATTGACCGCTTCCATATATAAAGCTTCCAGTTTTTCAATCGGACCATAAGTATTCGTAAAAGCCTGAAAATAAGCAATATACTTCCCCTTCTCAATCTTTCTAGAAACCATCTCAATTCCAGCGGTGATCTGATCTGTCACAGACAAAGCAGCCGAAGAAGCAAAATCTCCGGAACCGCCCTCACTGCAAAAAGATACAACCACCAGTTCCAAGTGTTCCATCTCTGTTTGGACAGGTAAAACCACCATCTAAGGATACTTTATAAATTTTCTCACCAAAATAATTTTCTTTAAAAAACTATCAAATGAATAATAACGTTTTCCATGCCAATTCATATGATCATAACTCCTAACTACAAGTTTGTTATCTACAAGATAGCACGAAAAATGTGGAAATTCCAGCGTTTTCAAGTCACAAAAATGTTCATAACATTATCACGTACTATAAAATCTCAATCACAAAACTCAAAAAGTTTCATGTTCCCTAGGTTCCAAGAATCGAACACCTTCTTTTATGTTCAAACACATCATCCTCATCATTGCAGGTAGAAGTTCCACTCCAAGGTTCCAAAGCAACAAAAGGTCCATCATTTGCACTAGACCATACACCCAGATAATCAAAATCAGGGAAAGTAACTAAGATACCATGACCGCTTTCCTTATGTTTTAATGCAACCGTGCGTGATTTCAACTGATCAAAGATCAAAGCATCCTTGTAAAATAAAGAATGTTTTACAGGGATCACAGTTTCATGATCAAGAACAGGAATACGATCGTTGTTATTGATCAAACCATCATCTGTAAGCTGTGCACAGGCAGCAGTTTCCGGTTGTTCAAATTCCACGATATAATCTTCAAAATTCTCCCCTTCATACACTGGACAGTTAAATGCAGGATGACCGCCAATACAGTAAGGCATAACAATGTCTCCGTGATTGATTACTTTATGGCTGATTTTCACCCATGATCTGTTAATTCATAGATCATCTGGAGTTCAAAATCATAAGGATACTGTTCTTTCGTAGAATCATCCGCTTTCAAAGAATAAACAGCACAAGTTTCAGAAGAAGAAACCAAAGTAAATTCTAATTTTCTTTGCAAGACCATGACGGCCAAAAGAACAAGTCTTAGAATTACCGATGGTTGCAGTTCCATTTCTTAAACATCCAACGATCGGAAATAAGACAGGTGCCTGTCCGCTCCAGAAGTCAGGATTTCCCTGCCAGAGATATTCATGCAGTATCTGACTGGATGGAGATTGAAAGGCAAACTCAAAAAAGACTGGATGGAGAGGAGGTATCTCAGTTACTTCCTCTGTGTTACAGTTTGAATACGAAGGAAAATGTATCAATATTCTTGATACACCAGGACATGAGGACTTCTCAGAAGATACGTATCGTACACTGATGGCAGCGGATTGTGCAGTCATGGTGATCGATGCTTCAAAGGGTGTGGAGCCACAGACAATCAAGTTATTTAAGGTTTGTGTTATGAGACATATCCCGATCTTTACGTTTATCAATAAGATGGACCGTGAAGCTAAGGATACTTTCGATCTGTTAGATGATATTGAGAAAGTCTTAGGGATTGAGACATGTCCGATCAACTGGCCGATCGGATGTGGAAAAAGAATTTAAGGGTGTATACGAGCGTGCATCAAGAAATATCTTACGATTCGAGGCAGTCTCCACAGGTGGTGCAAAAGAAGCAAAAGAAACGATCATTTCAGCGGATGATGATAATGCAGCAGATCTGATCGGAGAAGATTTCTATGAGAATCTGATGGAAGAAATTGAATTGTTAGATGGTGCGGCAGCAGAATCTTGATATGGAGAAAGTACATCAGGGAAAACTATCTCCAGTATTCTTTGGATCAGCACTTACCAACTTTGGCGTAGAACCATTCTTAGAGCATTTTTTGAAGATGACAAACAGACCACTTGCAAGAACATCCAAGGGAGAAGAAGTAGATCCTGTGGAAAATGGTTTTTCAGCGTTTGTCTTTAAGATTCAGGCAAATATGAACAAAAATCACCGTGACAGAATTGCATTTATGAGAATCTGTTCCGGTAAATTCGAAGCGAACATGGAAGTAAAACATGTACAGAGCAAGAAAAAAGATGAGGCTATCCCAGCCACAGCAGATCATGGCACAGGAACGTAAGATCGTTGATGAAGCTTATGCGGGAGATATCATCGGTGTATTTGACCCAGGAATCTTCTCTATCGGAGACACTGTCTGCCTTCCAAAAGATGACTTTGAATACGAAGGAATTCCAACATTCGCACCAGAGCATTTTGCAAGAGTTATTCAGTTAGATTCCATGAAAAGAAAAACAGTTTGTTAAAGGTGTCGAACAGATCGCACAGGAAGGAGCTATTCAGATCTTCCAGGAACACGAAGCAGGATTTGCAGAGATCATCGTAGGAGTTGTAGGAACACTGCAGTTTGATGTATTAAAATATCGTCTGGAAAATGAATATAACTGTGAGATCCGTTTAGAACCGCTTCCATATCAGGCAATCCGCTGGATCAAAGACCGCAACACGGATATGAACAAATTACGTGGTGTATCTGAAGTTAAGAAAGTCAAAGATATGAGAGGAAATCCACTGTTGTTATTTAAAAATGAATGGGGAATCCAGTTTGTATTTGATCGTAATGAGGGATTAGAGTTAGTTGAGTTCAGCAAAGAATAGTATAAATTGTATTTTTTTTGATAAGAAAAAAGCATTGTAACTTGAGAATAAAGATGGTATATTATGTTAGTATATTTCTTAAGTTATAGAAAAAATAATATAAATATCAGACTTAGAAAAGAGATTGTTATGGCGTTGATAGATATTCATACACATATATTATATGGAGTTGATGATGGAGCAAAGGACATCAATGATTCAATGGGACTGTTGGATGAAGAACGGGAACAAGGCGTGGATCAGGTAATACTGACTCCGCATTACGGTCCGAAGTTTGGACATCCGGATACAGAAGTATTGAGAGAGAAGTTTGAGGCGATCAGAGAAGGCATACAAGTATTATCCAGAGATTCAGCTATACCTTGGGAGCGAATTATATTATCAGCAAGGGACAGTTTCAGATCTGAAACAAGGGAAAGCATTGACGATGAATGGGACCCGTTATGTTTTAGTGGAGTTTGCGACATCAGATGCCTATTCGCATATATATCGCGCGGTTCAGGATTTTGTATATGCAGGATATATTCCGATCCTTGCGCATGTAGAGCGATACAAAGCAGTTTTCGGACATGTAGACAAGATTGTCGAACTGGTCGAAACAGGTGCATATATTCAGATAAATGCGGAAAGCCTGATCGGAGGAATTTTTGATAAACGAGCATCTTTTGTAAGAAGATTATGAAAGAAGGACTGGTTCATTTCCTTGGAACGGATTGTCACGATTTTCGGACAAGAAGACCAAATATGAAACCGGCAGCAGAAGTTGTACGGAAGAAGCATGCGGACCAGATTCTTTATGAGAATCCAAGAAAGATGCTTGAGGGGAAAAGTATTTAATTAAAGAAGGGATAAAAACATCTATGTACGAGTTAGAGAATGATGATGAGATCGAGATTGATTTAAGGGAATTGTTTTTGGCATTGAAGAAGAAGATCGTTTGGATTTTGTTGACAGCAATCGTCTTTGCAGGTGCATCAGGATTGATCACGAAGTTTGCGATGACACCGATCTATTCTTCTACAGCACAGCTTTATGTTGTTTCAAAGGGTGGACTTTCACAGCTTACAGATCTTACAATGGGTACTCAGTTAACACAGGATTATATGGTAATTGTTAAGACAAGACCAGTCCTTGAACAGGTGATCGCAGATCTGAAGCTTGATATGGATTATAAAGAATTAGAGAAGAAGATCACGGTGGAGAATCCATCTGATACACGTATCATGCAGATTACGATAACAGATAAGGATGCAGCACTTGCACAGAGCATCACACAGGATCTTGCAGAAGTAACAGCGAAGACAGTTGCAGAGAAGATGGACGTGAAATCACCAACGATCATCGAAAAGGCATATAAGGCAGATAAACCAGACAGCCCAAGTCTTAAGAAGAATGTAGCGATCGGAGCGATTCTTGGATTTATTCTGATGGCAGCAGCAATTGTGATCCAGTATCTGATGAATGATACAATCCTTAAGGAAGATGATATTGAGAAATATCTTGGAATCAATACTTTAGCGCAGTTACCATTAGTAAAAGGGACATCAAAGCGTACAAAGAAAGTAAAGAGGGCGAGGAATAAGATGAAGAAATTAGTAATGGATCTTCCAGAGATCAACGATTATCGTATGGTAGAAGGACTAAACCAGCTAAAGACGAACTTAGCCTTCTGCGGAAAAGATATTAAAGTGATCACAATGACAAGCAGTGTTCGAACGAAGGAAAGAGTTCTGTTTCTCTGAGCCTTTCAAGAACACTTGCAGAAAGTGGAAAGAAGATACTGATGGTGGATGCTGACTTAAGAAAATCAGTAATGGCAGCCAGATATCATATTCAGGGAATTGATAAAGGATTAAGTCATTACCTGACAGGACAGGCAGAAATCGAAGATATCATCTATGAGACAGAAGTTGAGGGACTTTGTATTACAGTAGCTGGTCCGCTGTCACCAGATCCAACAAGCATTCTGGATTCAGAACAGTTTGAACAATTCATTGAGAAAGTTAGGGATATGTTTGATTATGTGATCATTGATACACCACCGCTAGGTGTTGTCATTGATGCTGTGATCATCGGTAAATATACAGATGGAGCAGTCATCGTGATCGAGCAGGGAGTGATCAAACGTAAGATTGTTCAAGATGTCATCAAGCAGTTGAAGAGGGGCGAGGTTCGTATTTTTGGGGCTGTATTAAATAAAGTTGATGAACGTATCGGTGCTTATGGTAATTATGAGTATAAATATTCATATTCATATTACGGTGAGTCAGATACGGAAAAAAAATCACCCAAATACTTAATAAGGAGGAATGTAAGTATGAGTAACAAAATCATCAAGAAAGCAGCAGCTTGTGGATTATCCGCAGTTATGGCTTTCGGACTTGTCGCAGTAACAGAAGCACCAAAAACAGCTAATGTTAGTGCAGCAACAAAAAAGGTAAAGAAATTATCTTTTAAGAAGAAAGGGTATGTGATCAGTGCACCAGGACACTGGATGAATGCAAAAGACACGCCTGAAATTCTCACCAAAAGTGCTAAAACTTATAAGTTAAAGTACAAAACAAGCAACAAAAAAGATTGCTACTATTTCTAAGAATGGTATCATCCGTGCAAAGAAAAAGGTACAGTAACGATCACAGCAATTGCTAAAAACAACAAAAAAGCAAAGGCTACAACAAAGGTTACAGTTGGTAAAGTTGTTAAAACTTTAAAATTCAAAGAGGGGACAAAGAAAACAGTAACAGCTGGAAAGAAATTCACTCTTCACCCAACTTACTCACCAAAGAAAGCTTCTACAAAAGCTGTAACATTCAAATCTAGCAACAAGAAAGTAGCTACAGTAACTTCTAAAGGTAAAGTAACTGCAAAGAAAGCTGGTAAAGTAACAATTACAGCAACATGTAAAGATGCAAAAGGTAAGAAAGCTAAATTTACAGTAACAGTAAAAGCAGCTCCAGCACCTGCAAAAGTTGTAACACCTGAAACTGTAAAAACCAGTTGTAAAAGATAACACAGCTGAATATACAGGATTAGTTGCTAATGCTGACAAATACGTTTTAACTCGTGGAAAACAGACAGTTGAGATCTCTGCAGCACAGGTTAAAGAAGCATTAGGATATATTGCTGATCCAGCAGCTGGATTCAAAGCATGGGAAAGCAAAAAGAAAACTTTACATTAGGTGTATTATCAGCTACTGGTAAAGGTGCTACAAAGACAGCTACGATCAAAGGTACATCTAACTATGATGGAAAATACACAGCAACAGTTACAAAAGTATCTGATACAGAATACGCTGTTGTAGCAAAATCTGAAAAAGGTCAGAACCACAACATCAAAGTTACAGTAGCAAAAGACGGTACAGTAACAGCTACAAGTGCTAAATACGTTGTAACAAGCGATAAAAACGCTACAAACATCGTAGTAAAAGATGCAGCTGGAAAAGTTATTGCTTCAGCAACAGCAAAAGATGGTAAATACACAGTAAAATTACCAGCAGATAAAGCAAAAGATTTAACAATTACACAGTATGTAGCAAAATAATCAATTGCTGAGTGATAAAGGAATCTTGGAGGAGTTTTCCTCCAGGATTCTTTTTTTTTTCTATAAAAAGAATTTTCTATTTAAGAAGGATCAGGAACATGAAGAAAAAGATAATGACGATGCTGATGTTGCTTGCAGTTTCCTGTATGATCATGCCAACAAATGCGAAAGCTGCCAAAAAGCATATATCAAAATATCAACAGGAAGCAAAGCAACGGTTTTTGTTGGAAAAACTTTTTAAAATTAAATGCAAAAACAGTTGGTAAAAAGAAAAAGATCACATATAAGACATCCAAAAAAAAAATCTGTAGCGATAGTGAATAAAAAGGGTGTGATCAAAGGAAAGAAATACGGAACTGCCAAGATCACAATGAAAGCTTCTGGAGTGAAAACAAAGAAGATCACTGTATATGTAAGAAAAGCAGCAACAGGGATCAAACTTTCATCTGCACAGACGATCAATTTCTACAAGACAGGAAACACTGACCAGATTAAAGCAACAGCTTTACCTGGAGGAAAACAGATGGCATCAAAAACTCTGACTTATAAGAGCAGTAATCCACAGGTAGCAGTGGTTAACAGCAAAGGAAAAAGTGACAGCTAAAAAAGGCGGATACAGCAGAATTCAGATTTCTACCACTGCAAGATCAGGAAAGATCTGCACAAAAGATGTTGATGTTTTTGTATATGATGGATTTGATGATGTATGCAGTGAAACATCTGGAAGCAAGACAACATTTACATTTAATCCAAACTGGAGATCTGTCACAATCTATTTTACAAGTCAAACAGGAAAACAATATTCTTATAAAGTGGATAGCATCAAAACAGAATTTAATATGCTGGCGAATGTCAACGGATTTGCAGACGAACGCAATGGAGTAGCAGTAGCAAAGACAGTGCGAAAAGGCGAACATCATTAATTTCAAGATCATTGAAACAGGCGAGGATTATGATGTATTAGCGGATGCCCAGAGATATCAGCTGACATTTTATAAAGCGTTGAATAACAAAGTGACATTCAATGTAGAAAAAAAAAAGATAAGAAAAATACTTGACAATAAAAATGAAAGCATGATATAATATCAAAAGTTGTGAAGAACAACAAAACAACAAAGCAGAGTGTCCACTCTCACCTTAGCACATATGATAGATTAGAGGAAGTGACTTGGGTTAATATTTAAGAATATGATATTTCGTGATCATGTTTGAATTTTTATGTGGATAGTCTTATAACTATCCACTTTTTTTAATTATCATGGAGGTGTAATTATTAGCGATTTAATGATTAACGGACAGATCAGAGATAAAGAAGTACGTCTGATCGCGAATGATGGCGAGCAGCTTGGAGTTATGTCCGCAAGGGAAGCACAGAAGTTAGCAGATGAAGCAGGATTAGATCTTGTCAAGATCTCACCAAAGGCAAAACCACCGGTTTGTAAGATTATCGATTACGGTAAGTACAAATACGAGCAGACAAGAAAAAGAAAAGCTGGCAAAGAAGAAGCAGAAAGTCATCGATGTGAAAGAAGTCCGCATGTCACCAAACATTGACACAAACGACTTAAACACAAAGATTAATCATGCAAAGAAATTCCTTTGCAAAAGGTGCAAGAGTGAAAGTCACACTTCGATTCAGAGGAAGAGAACTTTGCTCATGTGAATGCAAGCAAGTATATCTTAGATGATTTTGCAAAAGCATTAGAAGATGTAGCCACCATCGATAAGAAACCAAAGTTTGAAGGCAGAAGCATGACAATGTTTTTAGCTCCAAAGAACAACTAGGAGTTTAAGATATTCAAATATGAGTAGATACAAGCAGGATTAAGGAGGAAATAACCATGCCAAAAAATGAAGACATGTAGAGCAGCTGCAAAAAGATTTAAAAAGACAGGAACAGGAAAATTAAAAAGAAATAAGGCATACAAAAAGCCATATCTTAACAAAGAAATCTCCTAAGAGAAAGAGAAATTTAAGAAAAGCTGCAATGACAGATGCAACAAATGAAAAGAACATGAAGAAGATTTTACCATATCTGTAAGATGGATCGTTAAGGAGGAAATGTAAGCAATGGCAAGAATCAAAGGCGGAATGAACGCAAAGAAAAAACACAATAGAGTATTAAAACTGGCTAAAGGATATAGAGGAGCTAGATCTAAACAGTATAGAGTAGCAAAAACAGTCTGTTATGAGAGCTCTGACCAGCTCTTAAGCAGGTAGAAAAGAGAGAAAACGTCAGTTCAGACAGTTATGGATCGCACGTATCAACGCTGCTACAAGAATGAACGGACTTTCTTACAGCAAATTCATGCACGGATTAAAATTAGCTGGTGTTGACATCAACAGAAAAATGTTATCTGAGATGGCAATCAGCGAACCAGAAGCATTCAAAGCTTTAGTTGACGTAGCAAAAGAAAAATTAGCTTAATCAATAGAATTAACATTGTAAAAACATCTTGACTTTAAAGCGGTGGTTATCAGTCTCAATAGACAGATGGCCATCGTATTTTTTTACATATGGCAGTGACTGATTTAAGACCTGTACCGACGCAGTTTTTGCGGCGAGAGGATAAGAAGAAGCCACTGTCTGTTTTTTGATCTCATGCTCATAAGGGTTCTCGATGAGCAGAACAAAAGCACCAGGAGAAGTCTGTCTGGCTTTGAGATGGATGAATTTCTCATACTTCTGTAATGTCTTACATTCAAGGTAAGCATTTTCTAAAAGATTTTCAAGAACAATACAAAAATCAACGGAAGAGATTGGAGAGAGCGTTGGAAAATCAACGGCAAAAATAGATGATTCATATTGGGACAGATACTCCTTTAATTCTTCATAATTTCCTTGATTTAACAATCCAGAGATAACAGTGATCTGATGACGAAAATCATGGCGGATTTCTCTTGTCTCCTGTACATGTTGGGAAAGCTGGAGTATTCTTTTTGCCTGAATCTCCAGAATCTTTTGTTCTTCAATATGTACTGATTTTTTACATAACTGTGGATGATAGTATAAAATAAGACATATAAAAAAGAAATACAAAGACCAGTAAAGTGAGCATCATGGAAAAGTAAACATGTAGATCATGATAGGTATAAATATCATAATAATTGTGTGGAATATAAGTAAAAACGAGAAAAGTAAAAAACAGCATGGAAAAATACACGCAATTCGCCAGACAAAGGCATTGTGGAAATTCGTAACCATCCAGCCGAGATATTTTTCTGGCAGGTTTATATAAGATGATATCGGCGAAAACCAGAAAGATCAGTTGTGCGATCATGGATTCTGGATAAAAATTCTGTACTTTGTCCATGTGGATGAAAGATGACACCGAATGTATGATAGATAACATAAGAAAGAGAACCAAGACAACATGCAGTCAGCATAACAAAGAGAGATGCAGGAAGCATCAGGTTCGTTTCTTTTTTGAAATAGATAAAAGAACACAGGCACAGCAAGGAATACAAGAATATTGCCCAGATCCTGTTGAAAGATCATATACGGAATGATCAATAGAACAAAATAGCATACAAAAACAAGGCTGATCTTGATCAGCAGATGGCGGATCGGAGTCTTTAGATGATCGATTACTGGAAACAGGCAAAAAACTGCCAGTGGAATGATGATTGTAAATGTACATAAATATGTAAAAATATTATAAAAAGTCATAAAAGATCATGCCTCCTCAAGTTTCAAAAACTGGTATTTGATATATTGCTCTCGGATTTGCTTGCGTCCTTTCGTTTTGATCGGAAAACACTTTGAATCTGTCATTTCGAAGTAATCGGATTCCATCGTCTTAATATAGTCCATATTCAACATGATTCCACGGTTGCACTGAAGAAATCTTGAATCATCCAGATGATCTGTGACAGAATAAAAAGGAAGCCGGAAAGCATGTGTTCCATTCGTTGTATGAATGATCACCTCATGA
>VOFC01006178.1_pt1 | contig 32955 bp, 55 predicted proteins | sample 5384161 | NCBI WGS metagenome assembly VOFC01 (sample SAMN12384722, study PRJNA508395) | human gut metagenome | isolation source: healthy gut B | host: Homo sapiens
CTCATCATATGCCTCCGCCATAGATGACGCACCCTGAATAGTAATAATGTCTAATTCGTAATTGTCTGGCACATGTAATCTGTCTACATAATAAAGACACTCTGTTGTTTCCTGCACGTTGTTAGTGCAGACTATTATTGCGATTTTATTTTTCATCCTTATGGCTATGCTATTACTTCCTGTGCAGCATTTCCTAGATTTTCGAATTCCGGAATTAATAATTTAATTGCATCCGCAATTTCATTATCTTTTTTGTTTTGTACAGCAGTTGCAAGTTTTATAGCCTTTTCGTTAAATGTCTCTTTATTTATCCTTATTTTTTTCATTATTAAGCAATGACATTGTGCCATTCATTACCCCAATTTCCCAATTCATTGCATCAATAATTGCCTTAAGGAATTCATCTGTATCGTCCACACGTTCGCCGGATAATTCCTTTATAATTATGTTCATATTTTTTAACAAACGCTGATTAAACTCAGTTAAAGTTTCTAATGCTTCTTTTGTTCTGCTATGTTATTCATATAATTTTATTTACTCCTTACATATTATCACAAAATTCTACAATTTGTTTCTCTGTACATTTATTTATATCCCCATTATGCAAATAACACTCTGTCCACTCCACAATTTTTTTGCATAGTAATTTCAATTCCCCAAATAGGCTTCCAGCCAATTTTAGTCTTAATTTTTGAACAATCCAATTTCAAAAAAATTTGCTTCATGCGGTCCCCCATCATATTTATTAGTCCATTTTATATCTTCCCCAGTCTGTCCTTTCCATTCCTTACAAAATAAATCAACTAATTCTCCTGTCGTAATACAATTCTCCTCATTCGGTCCTACATTATAGCAACCAGCTAAACTCTTATTTTCATATTGTGCTTTAGCTATCATTAAATATGCCATAATTGGATCCAAAACATGTTGATATGGTCTTACAGAAAAAGGATTGCGAACCATAATATTTCTATTGTCCTCTATTGCTCTAATGCAATCTGAATAATTCTGTCTGTTGCGAAGTCTCCTCCACCTATAACATTTCCAGCTCTACATGTAGAAATTGCAACATTTCTGTCATAAAAAAGAATTATTATAGCCACTTGTTATTAATTCAGAACATGATTTTGAATTTGAATAAGGATCATATCCATCTAATTCTTCGTTTTCTCTATAACCCCAAGCCCATTCTTTATTTAAATAAACTTTATCTGTCGTAACATTTATAAAAAGATCTAACTGATGAACTATTTCTAATACACTCTAATATATTTACAGTTCCCATAATATTTGTTTCATATGTATAAACAGGATTTTTATATGATTCTCGTACAATTGGCTGTGCTGCCATATGAATTACTATTTCTGGTTCAAATTCGTTAAAGCATTTGTTCATTTGTTCTAAATTTCTTACATCACCTACTATAGATGTAATTCTATCTTCAACATTCAGCAATCTAAATATACTAGGCTTTGTAGGACTCTCTAATGCATACCCCATAACATCTGCACCAGCCATAGTCAGCACCTTACACATCCATGTTCCTTTAAATCCTGTATGACCAGTTATAAATACCCTCTTATTCTTATAAAAATTATTTGCAAATTTCAATTTCTTGTTTTCCTTTATATGCATAAGTTATTTTTAAATCTTTAATAATTAATTCTGGTTTCAGATGGTTTATTATCATAACCTCATCTAAATTATAACAATCCAAAAATTCCTTTTTTAATCCATAATTAAATGTCATAATTTTAGAATTTCCATAATAGCTTGCAATTTTTGTCCAAATCCCCCATCTATAATACCATCCTCCAATGTTATTACTACAGCATGCTTATTCTTTAGTTTGCTCAACATTTCTTCATCTACTCCCGTAATAAATCTTGGATTAATAAGAGTTGCCTTTATATTAAACTCACTTTCTATTTTTCGGCTCAATTCTTCTCCTAATTGAAAAAAATCACCTAATGCTATAATTGCAATTTTTCACCTTCATTAACAATTTTATATTTGTTAATACAATCATAATTTTTATCAACTTCGTAACTAGAATAAAAAACTCCATTTCTTGGCGCACGTATAGCCACCGGATATCTTCTCTGTTCAATACTCCAATCCAGCATTGCTAAATATTCCTCTTTATTTGTTGGTGCTAGGTAAACTAAATTTGGAATATTCGACATCATAGGAATATCAAAAATTCCAATATGTGTTACATCATTTACAGAATATACTGATGCATTTATTACTATCAATGTAACTGGCATATTATTTATACATAATTCTTGCGAAATCTGATCATATGTTCTTTGAAAAAATGTTGACATTGTAACAAAAACTGGTTTACATCCATTTTTTGACATTCCTGCTATCATTGAAATTGCATGTTCTTCAGCAATTCCAACATCTATGAATTGTTTTCCTATTTTTTTCCCGATATTCTTTAGAAAATGCCAATGAATCCGGAACAGCTGCAATCGTAGTTACTACAGTACTATCATGTTTCATCTTTTTAATGAGAAAATCTCTAACTATCCTATCATATCTTTCCCCATTAAATTGATTTTTTTCTTCACCAGTCTCAATTTCAAATGGTCTAACCCAATGAGTTTTCTCCTTTTTTTTTTCCGCATAGATATATCCTTTTCCCTTAATTGTACATTGCATGAACAACCGTGGGATGATCTATTCCTTTAATCTGATTTAATGTACTAATTACTTTATTAATATCATTTCCATCATCAATATAATAGTAGTCATATCCCATTGCTTTGAATATATTATCTTCATATTTTCCATTGGATTCTCTCAACTTTTTAGATTACTATATATTCCTCCATGGTTTTCCGCTATCGACATTTGATTATCATTTAGTATAACAATGAAATTTCCATTTATTTCTGAGCCTCCAAAAATCGAGCCCTTCAAAAGCTTCTCCACCACTCAGCGAACCATCCCCTATAAAAGCAACTATATTTTCTTTACCACCATTAATATCTCTCGCTTTTGCCATTCCACATGCAAGACTAATGGAAGTAGATGTGTGTCCTACTCTAAAACAATCATATTCGCTTTCCTCTGGATTAGTATATCCACTAACCATTCCATAACTCTCTGAATCAATAAATGCATAGTTTCTTCCTGTTAAAATTTTATGAGTATAGCATTGATGAGAGACATCATATATAATTTTATCATTTGGCAGATCAAATACATAATGCATTCCTATCGTTAGCTCAACTACTCCTAGGTTAGATGATAAATGTCCGCCTCTTAAAGATGCCTTTTTTATCAATGCCTCTCTTATCTCTTGTGCCAATATCTTGCATTCCTCTTTTGACAATTTTTTTAAATCTCTAGGATTCATAATTTTTTCTATGTACATATTTTTCTTCCATTCTACATTCTATCTAAATAATTATAATACGTCCTCCCCAATAGCGGTTTCATATCTTGACAGGGATTACCTTTTGGAACATTTAAATTAAGTCTGCACTTTTTGAAATTTTCAACTCAACTATTTTAGGTCCTTTAATTTTTATATACCCTTTCTACTCCACATTCATAATCTATTCCATATGCCGTTGCAATTTTTTTAAAATCAGGGGACCGATATCCATTTTCTTTTTCTACATGAACAAATTTATTCCCATATTTTTATTCTTTCGTTATCTTTAATCATTCCAGAACTTTCATTGTTAATTATAAATATAAGGATTGGAATTTTAAATTCTGCTATATACTGTAATTCTTGTATGTTCATTTGCATACCTTGGTCACCTATAAAACATACTATTGGACTATTCATAACATAATGCACGCCTATCGCTTTAGGTAATGCGTTTCCTAATGTACCAAAGGCTCTTGAATATAAAATTCTATTTTTATTCCTGCATATATATATGCCCTTGATATCCAAAATTCATTATTTCCAACGTCACATACCATTGGTATATTTTCATCAATTTTTCTCATCCAATCTCCAATTTCTCTTATCGGATGATCTATATCATAATAAAATAAACTATCTCTTAATTTATCACATACATAAATCCATTCCCTTTTTTTCTTATGAATTTTGTTATAATCCATACCTTTCCAAAAAATCTCTTAAATCCATACAAAAAATTCTAGTATTGGGAATCTCTCTCTCCATTTCATTTTTATCAATTTCAATTCTAATACACCTACTTTTTTTAAAAGAGGTAAAAAACTTTTGATTCCTTAGGAAATGCCATTCTATTTCCTAATACAATTATTAAATCCGATTTTGAAAGTATAAAATTTGCATATCGTATGCCATGACTTCAATATACCCATAATAATATTTAAAACCCGAAACAATATCTTCTGAACATCGACTTGATAATATTGGTATACAACAATGTTGTGAAAATGTTTTCACCTCTTGTATTGTATTAGATGTGCGCACTCCCTCCCCTATTAAAATAATAGGTCTCTTTGCCTCTGCTAATGCGGAAATTAATATCCTTTGCATATTTTTATTTTCAAAAAACATTTTCTCCCATAAATCACCCATTGATTTCTCTTTTCCACAAAAAACTTGCTATATCTAACAAAACTGGTCCTTTTCTATTACTATTAGCCTCATTGCAAGCATTTACTACTATTTCATAAAAATTATCTACTTTATCTATCATATATACCTGTTTGCTAATTGCTCCAGCTAATTTTCGAGTATCTAACTCTTGATCAGCTATAACTCTCAGCTTTGAATCATAATCACAATTAGAATGTGCAGTAATAAAAATAACTGGAATAGACTCTTGGTACGCCTCAGCCATTGCAGTTAACAAATTTGTGAACCGGACCTCTTGTTGCATATGCAACGCCAATATTTCCTTTAGCTGTGCATAGCCTACTGCTGCAAACCCAGCTGCTTGTTCATTATAATTCAAGTGAGGACACAATTCATTTTTTCTCTTCTCCATAGCATATAATAAATCTAAAATCACTCCACCGGGGAATACCAAATGCATCCGTCACCCCATTTTTAGCTAATACATCCACTACACAATCTGCCACATTCATATTTTCCATCTCTTCTCAAATTATATTTTCTTATTTATATTCAACAATTTTTTCAACATTTTCTAAAGTATATCTGTACTTCATTTCTTCTGGTATAAGATGCAATATTTTATCAATCTCTCTAAACTTCATACCATATGTGTGATGTAATGCAAAAAGAATATTTATATGCAACTTTATGTATAGCAGGTAAAAGTCGATCTACCGAATACCCCCACAAATCAAATCCTTTGATTGATTCTATGTAATCACATACATCTAGAATTTTACCAAAATCATATACTTCTTCAAATCCATTTAAATACGACACAATTAATTCTGTTTGCAAATTTCCTGCGCCTTGTCCCATTCCCATAATACACGAATCTATAATAATATTTCTACTTGTTTCAATTTCAATCAGACTTTTTGCATTTGAAAATGCACTATACATATTATTATGTCCATGGAATCTATTTTAATTTCTTCCTTCAAATTTTCATTATAAAAAATTAAAATATCGTAAAACGTCTTCTTGCGTTAAATATCCATAACTATCCACAATATAAACTGCAAAAGCATTCATTTCGTTAGCAGAATCCAAAATATATTTTAACTGTTCTTCAGTATATCTTACAGTTACCATAGGTTGAATCGAGACCGCATACCCTTTTTCTTTTAATCTCTTACAATATTCGATTGACTTCTCTAATTCAGAATATCTTACACACAATCTTATAATTCCACAATTATCATTTTCACAATTCGGAACCTGATCCAAAGGTATATCAGGTCCTCTAAAAAAAAAACCGCAATATTTTTTTTTTGATTTTTACTTGCATTAATAAACTGTGAGAAATCGCATATATTTTTTTTAATTCCATAAATTGTTTTATCTTTATTTGATAATTCTACAGCACCAATTTCTATATAATCAAGATTTGACTCTATTAATTTGTCACAAATAAATTGAATAATATCATCAGAAAAACCCTTCCGTTTCAATACCATATTTAAAAGCATCTTCAAGACAAAATCCCCCATCTCTTAATGTACAATCTAAAATTTTCACATTTTTTTTTCTACTCATATTTCTCCTCAGGCTCCAACAGCTTCCCTAATAACTTTTATCATATAATCAAGCATATCATTTGTCATCCCCGGATAAACCCCCCACCCAAAAAGTATTTTCCGTAATAAAGTCTGTATAATTTAGTTCACCAACAACTCTATAATCGGTTGTTCCTCTAATTTGATCAAAGCATGGATGTTTTATAATATTTCCACTAAATAATAACCTTGTTTGAATATTATGACCTTCAATATACTTTATAATATTATTTCTTTTTTAAACCAGTATCTGGTCGTATACTTATAACAAATCCAAACCATGATGGATTACTATTTTTAATTGCCTTCGGTAAAATAATTTTGTCTTCAATTGATTTCAAACCATTATATAATCGCATCCAGTTAGGCCTACGTTGATCTACAAAATTTAGCAACTTTTTTAATTGTTCACATCCTATAGCCGCCTGCATATCTGTAACTTTCAAATTATATCCGAAATGGCTATATACATATTTATGGTCATATCCCTCAGGAAGTTCTCCATATTTGCCTTCAAATCTATGTCCGCAAAAATTATCTTGACCTGAGACGCAAATACAATCTCTTCCCCAATCTCTATATGTAAGAATTAATTTATCCAACATAGAGTTATTTGTGTATACGCAGCCACCTTCTCCCATCGTCATGTGATGAGGCGGATAGAAACTGGATGTACCTATATCCCCCCCATGTTCCCGTATACCTTTTTTTCTCCATTAATTTCATATTCTGAACCTAAAGAATCACAATTATCTTCTATTAACCATAAATTATATTTGTCACAAAATTTTTTTACAGCTTCAATATCAAAAGGATTTCCCAGCGTATGCGCAATCATAACTGCTTTCGTTTTGTTGAATATGCCTTTTCTAATTTTGTAACATCTATATTATATTGTGGAACTGATACATCTACAAACACTGGAACCGCACCATATTGAATAATCGGTGCTATTGTTGTAGGGAAACCACGTGCTACTGTAATAACTTCATCACCTCTCCTAATACGGCGTTCACCTAATTCACTCGACGTTAAAACCATAAATGCAATTAAATTAGCAGATGATCCACTATTAACTAAATGCGCATATCTAACTCCAATCCATTTTGAGAAATCATGTTCAAACTGTTTAGCAAATCTTCCTGTTGTAAGCCAAAAATCCAACATTGCATCCGTTAATGCACACATTTCATTTTCATCATAAACACGTTTAGCATATGCAATCCTCTCTCCATCAAAAAATTCTTCTTTATTGGCTTTAAATTGTAAATAATATTCTCTAACAAGTTTTTTTTATCTGATCTCTTGCTTCATTTTCATTATTCCATAATTTCATCTCTGCATTCCTCTCTTTGTTGTGTTAAATATAAGCCTATAGTCTTTTTTTATACCTTCTTCTAAACTTGTCTTTACCGTCCACCCTAGTTCTTCTATCTTCTTGTTATTCAATCTAATTCTGGACAAATAACAGCTTCTGCTTCAGGAATCTTAACTGTAATTTTATTATTTTTTAGCACTTCATTCGAACATTTTGCGATAACCCTAGCAATTTTATCAATTGAACTATAATTATTTTTTTTCCCCATTTTGACGATATATTATATGCTTCTCCAACTTTTCCCTTATTAGCAATCAATATTAATCCATCTATAACATCATCGACATAAATATTATCTCTTTTTTTATATTTGCATTATTTATCACTATATCCTTTGCTTGCACTCCATTTTTATAAACTCATAAAAAAGCCGTATTAGGCATATACTTAGTATAACCATATACATAACTTATTCTTGCTATAACTATATCCACCCCATACTGAACATAATATCCTTTGGCAATAATCTCCATCATTCTTTTTTGTTTCTGAATAATATGCTTCTAATGAATCAAGTTTTGGAGCATGATATGTGTCTTTTTCTGAATAATTACAATCAACTTCATACACATCTCCATATACCGTAGCAGATGAAAAAACAACTAATTTTCCATTTACATTACGTTCTTTTTTTTGTAATCTCAAATAATCCAAACAATTCTTTACCCCCATCAAATTACTCGTAATTACATCTATCGGCTTACTTACAATATCTTTACCCGAAATAGGACTTGCAGCATGAAAAATATAATCTACAATTCCTATATTTTGAGGCAATTGTTGTGAAATATTTATCGCTATTAATTTTAATTTTTTATTATTTACTTCGTTTTTTAAAAATATCTTCCAATTTTCGGTATTTTTTCTTCCTACAGCAATAACTTCTGCTTCTAAATCTAATAATTTTCTAACAAGATGACTCCCTATTAATCCCGTAGCACCAGTTATCAGGACTACTTTATTTTTATACAAATTATTTTCCATTAACAATCATTCCATTTCTTCCATGGTGCTAAATTAGAATTTAGCATATTTTCTAACATCAATTTTTCTCTTGCATTATCCATACATTGCCAAAAACCTTTATGCATATATGACATAAGTTGTTTTTCTTCTGCCATTTTCTGCAATGGCTCCTTTTCAAATACAGTCGAGTCATCAATTATATACTCAAACACTTTAGGCTCCAACACCATATAACCTGCATTTATAGGTGCCCCATCTGATAAATTTTTCTCTCTAAATGCCTTTACAGCATTATCACCACCAATATCAAGAATCCCTTTTGCTGTTGTTGAATAACCGCTGTTAAAGTTGCAAGCTTTCCATGCTTTATATGAAATTCAACTAACTTTTGTATATCTACATCACAAACTCCATCTCCATATGTCAACATAAAAGTTTCATTACCTATATATTTCTCTATTCTTTTTTTTATCCTACCTCCTGTCATAGTATTCAAACCAGTGTCAACTATTGTCACGGTCCACGGATCTATATGCGATTTATGTATTATCATTTTATTATTTTCTTGTCTATAGTCGAACGTCACATCACTATTTCTTAAAAAATAATTAGCAAACCATTCTTTGATTTTATCTTGTTTGTAGCCTGCACAAATAATAAAATCATTAAATCCATAGTACGAATATTCTTTCATAATATGCCATAAAATTGGCATTCCACCTATTTCTATCATAGGTTTTGGTTTATATTGAGACTCCTCAGAAATTCTAGTTCCAAATCCCCCAGCCAAAATAACGACTTTCATATTTTCACCCATGCATACCCATTTATGCATTCCTTCCTAATCTATATATTCATAATGCTATACCAATAATTCATTAATACCATTTCTAAATGTAATTGCACATTCAATAAGAAGGGTTCTATCGATAGTCTCTTCTTTTTCATGTATTCGCAACATAACTTTTACATAATACTATCTCATCTTTTTTTTATTCCAATCTCCATATAAGATAATATATCCCAATTCTTTTCCATTTTTTCCATACATAGTATAAATTCCTCAAAAACACTAAAATCATCATTGTTCAAGCATATAGAAATCTCATTTAATTTATCTTTTATATTTCTAATCTCATTTCTAACATCATCCGATATTAAACTTCGAAGTTTCTTTAATAGAGTTATTTCATGCTCATTCTTTTTAAATAATTCAACAACGCTGCCAGAGCTTCCACTTATTTTACTAAAATCAACTTGTAAAAGTTATACTTACTCTGCAACACCTCCCCCATCGTTATTCCTGCTTCTTCATACGAAAAATACTTATAATAAAAATAAAACACATTATCTTGAAAAATTTTATCCATTTGCGCAAACTTAATAAACACAAAAAGCTTTTTCGCAAAGTATTTCGAGGTGATTTTTTACTTTGGGGTAAATTAATTGATCTTTATACATATGTACAAAATCATCATCCCTCATATTATCAATTATCTGATATACTATAATTTTTCTCTCTGTCATAGTCCTTAATGTGTTTACAACACTAGGATAACTAATATTTTGATTTTGTTCTTTACCATGAAATCTAATTTTTACTAAATTTTGTTCTACTATATAAATATTAGTCTCTTGAAGAACTAATAACCATGCATAATAATCTGGCAGTTGCCAATATCCTGCTTGTTTTACCAAATATTTTCTAAAAATGTCTTGCCTTGCCACTGCAGAGCATATAGACAAACAATTACCATTTTCTAGTAAAAATCTTATCCATTCTAATCTGCTCCTATTTCTCTTTTTTAAATATATTACTTGATTCTATAATATTTAAACCATCTGACATAACATCTGCCCATGTTACACTTACCAAAACATCTTTATTCTTTGTTAATGCCTCCATCTGACTCTCTAATTTTTCGGCATACCAAATATCATCAGAAAACATCATTGCAATATATTCTCCAACTGCGTTGCTCAACATAATATCATATGCTTTGGGTATATCATTTTTTCCAACCGAAAAAATTTTATTCGCGGATCATTAAAATTACTAATAATTTCATATGAATCATCATCGCTGCCATTATCAACTATCAAAAAATTCAAAATCATTATATGTTTGATTTAACACACTCTGTATTGCTTCTGCAACATATTCCGCATGATTATAGCATGGCATAACTATACTTACTTTTGGACTTTTCTTACAATTATCCGTCACCCACAATTTATCATTGTCAATTATATTATTAAGTTCTATTAAAAAAGGATAAATGCATTGTTCAACAACGTTTCCTATCATTTTAGAATTATTATCTTGAACAGCACTATTTAATTCACTAATACTTCTATTCAATTTTTTCTTTATCAATGATTATTTCATTTCGATTAAGATAATTCATAGTTCCATTTAAAACTTGAATCTCCCAATTAAGACCTTTTTAAGATATGCTGAAAATACTCATCTGTATCTTCCTTTTTCTGACCTTTTAATTCCGGAATTATTTCTTTAAGAGCCTTTACCATTTTTACATTATAAGATTTTAACGCTTCTAAAGCCTCTATTTCTTCTCTAAATTCGTTCTCCATAACGTTTTTCTCCCTCCATGGATATATTTATATATAAAATATTATCGGTTTTTTATAATAAATACTTTATATAAACCATCAAATTTGTAAATTATACACATTTCCCACTAATACTCACTTTTAAACTTTCGTCTTTGATTATAATAATTTTTCAAATTAAAAAATCCATCATCATGTATACACCACGGTCTATACATATTGGGAACTACCACCTTGTATCCATTTTTTCTAAATTCAAAGCTTTGTGATACATCATAAAAATCCCATTTATCGAATATATCTTCCCTCCATGGAATATCATACTGTGTTGCCATAAAAATCCGTCAATTGCTTCTACTTCCTCATAATCATTTTCCATATCCCCGATTATGCTTTCACCTGCCTGATAGTTCATGCTTGTATATAGTTTTCCGTACCTAAAGTCGTTCCACATAATAGCATTTTCAGGTAATTTAGGTGTTCCTACCATACCTATCATTCCTATCTGTGGGTTCTGAAATATATCAAGCAAATCTGAGATTATATTTCTATTTACAATAAATGTATCTTGATGCATATATATTTTATATTTTGCATCGCTGTTTGCCATTCCCTCATTATATCCGGATGTCATAGATTTTGCCCTTCAACTACCAAAATATCAAGTTGCGTGCCATTCGTAATTATAAGATTCTCAATATATTTTCTTTGTTCATCAAGATACTCTTTGTTATTTCCACATACAATAATATCTATCTTTTTATTATCCATTATCTTATCTCACTTTTTACATTTTTCCAAAAACAACTGTATTATTTCATTTGATTTGCATCTAGTTTCTGCAAATTCCAAAGTATCTATTGCATATCTTATATTGGTCAGTTCTAAAAAAGCATTTGTCAATAATAAATAATACTCTGGCTTATCTATATCTTCATATTTAAGAATTTTTTATCCATGTATCTGTTGAAAGTTTTGCTGAACCACACTTTTTGCAACTTCCTGACATACTTCTTCATACATACATATATCTTAATAGCCACATATTTTCCTGAAAAGCCAATGATTTATTTATATCCCAGTCACCATTAACATTCTTTAAATAATAGCTAACTTTTTTCCCATATCCACTAGCTATTTCATTCATTCCACATTTCGAATATATCTCATATTCCTTTTGTGTAACATAAAGATTTCTGGAAATCTGACATCTATAAAGTTGCAAATAGACAGCATTTCTTTTTTAACATTCCACGTTTTTCAAACAAATGGCATAATTTCATGGACACAATAAGTGGTCGCATTACAACAGTAGTCATCATTGTCTCAATTGTAGTTGTAGAAGTTTTTTCTTCTTTTATAAATCTGACTAATTGTTCTCCCGCATCACCTGCCACATCAAAATCCAGTTCCATCAAAAGAAATTTTAATCTCTGTATATATTCCCGTATTTTATAATAATCTCTTCCCTGATCCAGTATGCCATCAGTAATATTTGCCTGCCGCTCTTTTTCAAATATATTCATCACAACATATATCACTGCTACTTCATCTGTCTGCTTGTAATGTTCAAAGAAACTTTTATCCAGAAATTTATCATGCAGCTTCCATTTTGATTCCTCAGTATTTGCACAAAGAAGTTCATTCATTTCCTTTATAACTTCTGGCATCTTTTCCCCATAATTTTTCTGCCATTCATTTTCACGCTGCTCTTCCTCTATGGCAAATTGTTCTGTTTTCTTAAATTCTTCTTTTGTCATAACACTCCCTGATTGCATATATTTTCCTTGTACCTGATTCCATTTTCCTATACAATATAATTATTCAATTACATATGTAAATCGGAGGGGTTCTATGAAATTTTTATTTGTTCCTACACTCAATTCAATATTTGATATCCCATGGGAATTACAAAAATGCACCACATGGTAGATGTCCTAAATACATCTCCTCTTGATCCCAATAAATGTACACCAGATCAGATTTCACAATTGACTTCACAGTTAAAGTCTAACAAATATGACCATGTGATTTCCTACCTTTTTATCCCAGATGTATCGGATGTCTGTGCAGATTTAAATATATCATACATTTCGTGGACATATGATTCTCCGCTTCCTGCGCTTTTTACACAAGCTGTGTTTCATAGTACTAATTATACCTTTATCTTTGACAAATTACAATGCGAACGTTTAGCAGATGCAGGTGCTCCCCCACATTTTTCATATGCCTCTGGCTGTCAATTTAGATAGAACCGGCTGTCTCGACATAACTAAAGATGATGAATCCAAATATTCGCACGATATTTCCTTTATCGGCAGTCTATATGAAAAAATATATATAACGAATTAATTAACGCATTTCCGGATGAATTGCAGTTACAGTTAAAATTGTATCTTATGAAAAATATGTGCCATTGGGAAAACATAAGACCATGGCCCGTATTACCTCGTGACTGCATGGAGTTTCTTAAAAGCCAGACAGATATATCCGGTTGGAACCCTACTACACTTATGTCAGATGAAGAGTATCTCGGTCAGGTCTTTTTTCCCAAGGAAATTGGCTGAACTTGAAAGAGTAACAATCTTAAACACATTGGGGCAATCTTTTAATGTTGACTTATATACCAAGAGTCCGACTAACTTTATAGAAAACGTAAACGTACATTCCGGTGTGGATTATTATACCGATATGAATAAAATCTTTTATTTAAGCAAAATCAATTTGAACATTACCCTGCCTTCTATAGAATCAGGAATCCCACAGAGAATACTGGACATTATGGGATGCGGTGGTTTTGTCCTTACAAACCATCAGCCTGAACTTGACGAATTTTTTGATATAGGAAAAGATGTTGAAGTATTCCGGTCTGTTGAAGAATTAAAAGATAAATGCAGCTACTACCTTACACATGAAACGGAGCGCCTTAAAATCGCAATTAATGGTTATAAGAAAATACGTGATTCATTCACATATGAACATCAATTAAATAAAATTATATCTATTGTACAGGGGATCGAGCATAAATGAAAATTCTATTTTACCGTTATGGCAGTATTTGTGAACCGGATATTATAGAAGGTTTTGAAGAACTTGGCATAGAGGTATCACAAATTACGGAAGAAATCACAAATAAAAACTTAGTTTTTGGTGATAGTGCACGCATTGTAAGTAATTATCTGCTTGATCATCCACATGATGCTGTTTTTTCAGTAAATTTTTTCCCTATAGTATCAGATGTGTGCAATATATTTAAAATTCCATATATTTCATGGACAGTTGACTCTCCAGTTATGGAATTATTTTCAAAATCAATCGCCAATCCATGCAATCGTGTTTTTCTATTTGACCGCATTCAGTATAACGAAATCAGCCCTCTCAGTCCTGGACATATATTTCATTTTCCATTGGCAGTCAATGTAAAAAGCAAACAAAAAACGCCATCGAACAGATGTCTGTCTGCAATCGTGCCAAATATACTTCAGATATTTCATTTGTCGGCTCTCTATACAGAAAAATGTCCCTACGACAAATTAACAAATGCACCTGAATATTTGAACGGATATTTAAATGGTCTTATGGAGGCTCAGATACGGGTATACGGATATTATTTTATTGAAGAACTTCTACCGGATGATATCGTTGCAGAATTCAAAAATCATCTTCCTAATTTTTACCAGTATCCAATGGAAAATTTTTTAACTGACCGTATGATCATGGCTCAGCTATATATTGGTAATAAAATAACCGCAATCGAAAGAATCCGCACTATGAAATTATTATCACAGGATTTTGCTGTAGATTTGTACACAGGTAGTGACACTTCAGCTCTCCCAGCTGTCAATAACAGAGGTTTTGCAAAGTCCCTTACAGAGATGCCTGTAATATTTAATGAAAGCAAAATAAATTTGAACACAACCTGTAAGGCCGCTCTGGTCTTCCACAGCGGATTTTTGACATCATGGGCTGCGGTGGTTTTGTATTAAGTAACTATCAGGCTGAAATCCCAGATTTATTTGAACCGGGAATAGATATTATAACATATGCCAGCATGGAAGAAATGAATGAACTTGCTGCATATTATTTGTCTCATGACAATGAACGAAGGGAAATCGCCCACAATGGATATGAAAAAGTGTTACACAACTATACATATCCTATACGGCTTGCTCAGTTACTTGAACTTGCCTATTCTGTAAAATAATAAAAAGAAGGAGATTTGATATGCGTATTTTATTTATTGATTGGCCCTGCTTCGGCAAAGTCGATGTACAATTCACTCTCGAACAGGCTGGTCACGAATTTGTAACTTTTTTTTCATGATGGATATCAGGATCGGATAAATCCTGATTTTGATAAAGCTTTTTAAAGATTTTGTCGGAGATAATACCTTTGATTTTTGTTTTCTTTTAATTTTTTTCCAATTGTATCAAACAACTGTAAAGACCTTGACATTAAATACGTTTCTGTAATATATGACAGTCCATATGTAATGTTATATTCCTATGCACTTATCAATGCCAATAATTATGTCTTCATGTTTGATAAACAGGAGTATTTAAAGTTAAAAAAAGGCGGCATCAATACCGTATATTATTGCACTCTGCCTGTTAATGCCTCAATCATTGATTACCTTATGCAGAAACCATATGACAAAAACAAACTATCTGCCGATGTTTCTATTTTTGTTGGTTCTTTATATAACGAAGATCACAATTTCTTTGAGCGGCTTGAAAATCTGGATGATTACACAAAGGGATATCTCAACGGCATTATGGAAGCCCAGCTGAAAATCCAGGGGTATAACTTTATTGAAGATGTATTAACCCAAGATATACTTACTGCTTTAGAAAAAGCCTGCCCTTATACCCCGAATGCTTTAGGCGTAGAAACACCTTCATACATATATGCTGCCTGTGTATTCTCAGCGTTAGTATCAAGGTTATTGATTGTGTGCTCAAGTCTGTTCTGGATAGCACCAAGTCTTGATCTGTGACTAGATACTTTCTCAATAGCAGTCTGGATAGATGTCATTGCTGCACCAGCAGAAGCATTAGAACTTACAGAAATAGCACTTACTCCTAAGCCGGTTGCTGAAACAGCTATGCTAATCTTAATGTCCATAGTATGATGTTCAAGAGCTCCAACCTGAAGTTTTCCAGAGAACTTACTGTCTAACAGATTTCTAGTATTGAACTGTGTTGTTGATGAAATTCTATCAAGTTCCTCATTCAACTGTTTAATCTCATCACCAATTGCAGTTCTATCTGTTGATGTGTTAGTATCGTTAGCAGCCTGTGTTGCTAACTCATTCATTCTCTGAAGAATTGAATGTACTTCATTAAGAGCACCTATCTTATGATACACTTACCTTATTTCCGTTAGCAGTAAGTCTCATTACTTCCTTCCATGTGTCACGCATTGTTCTTAAATGTGTACGAACTTCATCTAATATTTCAGGATCTTTTTTTATATTCGCCATTAAAAGCTGCTGTTTCAAATATTTATACACATTATCGAAATCTTCTGCAACTTTATACTTGTGGTTGAGTGTTGCCTGAAATTCTTCTATGATGTTTTCTGTTTTTTTTATGTTGTTATGTGCCTTCTCTATATCGCCCTTTTCTATAGCCATCTGAGCGATATTGCAAAATTTTATTGCTCCTTCGTAGAGCATAAGTGTAAGTTCTGCCGGTGACGCTGTATTTACTTTGTTGTTTGCGTATGCTGCATATGCCTGATTCTGTAACATATTACCCCCTCGGTCATATTTTTATATACAGAAATTACTGTTCGATATCTAATATATTTTATGAGAAATATCCACTTAATGAACTCTGTGTGCTGTTGAGCTTCGCAAGTGCAGATTCCATTGACGAAAACTTCTTATAGTAGTAGTCCTCTTTATCTGAAATCTTTTTGTCTCCCATTCTTTGATAAGCTTTGTATAATCCGTATACTGTGTTGCCATTTGCTTATCGTTGTAGATAGTGAATGCCGAACTAAGTGTGGTGGATTTCATCTTATCACCGATAGCATTATACAGATTCGTAGTAACCTGCTGCATGAACTGCATCACTGTATCCGGATCCTCAGATATAGCTGTCATAAGCTTGTCTGCGTTTCCTGATGTGTTTGTATCATCCTCATCTCCATCGATATGGTATGCGTTCTGTTCATTATCTGCCGCATTGAGATATCCGAGTGTATGTATTCCAAAGCTTGATAATGAATATTTCTTTCCGTTTATCTCGACTGCCTGCGACATCGCTGTAGTCATAGCACTCATAACACCACTAAGTGTTGTGTCGTTTCGAAGAAGTGAGTCTTTGATCTTTGTCTCCCACTTTTCGATTTCTTTATCAGACATTGAATCCTTTTCATCATCTGTAAGTGGATCATATCCTTTAGATGAGTCAGCATTGTAGAGCTTTGTCATCTCGTTTATGATGTTATTGTATTCTGTAAGGAAATCCTTTACCTTATCGTAGATTCCCTGCGTGTCCGTGCTTGTAGTTATGCTTATCTCATCATTTCCTGTTGTGGCAAGAGCATCTATTGTGAGGTTATTTATCGTAAACGTACTGCTTGAGCCGGTGTACTGGACACCATTAAGCCAGATTTCTGCATCCTCTCCTTCTACTTTTTTTTGCCTTTGTATTGTACTGAGCATTAGATGAAAGATCATGTGCTGAGTTTACTGTCTCTACCATATTCTTAAGTGCAGTCTGATACTCACTGGATGTTGTATCCTTAATGGCTGCAAGTTCTTTTTACAAGCTTGTTATTGTCAAGCTTTGTCTGTTCACTTGAAATGCTTGTTGTAAGAGCAGCTACCTTTGCGGCATATGCTTCTGAATCTGTTCCGTTTCCGGCTATAAGATTAGATACAGCGTCTTTGCCGCCTTTATTATATGCATCATGTATATCGGATGTAAGACCTGCTATCGTATATTCATCACTGCTTGTAAGTGATGTATCCTTTGTCGATTCAAAAGCAGTCACTGTCGAAAGATTTGATGAATATGTAGAGAGCGCTTTCTCATCAATATTCTTTGTAATGTCTTTATAAGCATCAGCCGCTGCCTCTGCACCACTTATTGCTGTCGACGATGTATACTCAATCTTTTCTGTTATGGTTACACCATTTTTGAGTCCGCTGCTTCTCCCTCAGCATAATATTTTCCATCGTCACGTTTTGTGTATGTCTTTCCGTCACAGGTATACGTATCATCTGAATTTTTGTGTATGTCTTTGTATCAGCATCACTTCCGGAAACATATGATTTAGATTCTGAAACCTTTTTGTATGTGACCGTCTTTTTAAGATCTGCCGTGTCACCGCTGTATGTATCATTTTCATCGCTGACATTCACATATGCTCCATCAGAGTTTTTCTTGTATGTCTTTCCACCATTTGTGTAGCGTTCTTCTGCTGAAAGATATTTTCCGTCTTCTGATTTGTATACAGTGTTTCCATCGGCATCTTTTGCTGTTGTCTTGCTGTATGTCGTATATGTACCGTCAGAATTTTTAGTGATTATAGCTGAATCCCTGCCACTGCCAAGTTTTGCAAGCGTCTCAAGTTTTGCTGTGTCTATGTCAGCGCCTGATTCGGTTTTTGTACCGCTTAATGATCTGTAAAAATCCTGTACATCAGCATATGCTGTACCATATGTGATGGCATTGAGCAGATTGTTGCTCTGTGCGGTGTATTTCTCTATATTAGATGATGAACTCTTATATGCAGCAACAGCGTTTTCTATTTTCTGCTGTGTTGCTGCGTCTGAGCCTCCATATAAGCTGTCATACTGGCTGTATGGATTTGATGTAGATGTTCCTACTGCAATTCCGAGCTTATATAATGCTGTTGCACCACCTGTGTTTGCACCGGTAAGTGTAAAATCATTATCTGCTCCGGTATCTTTTGCACTGATATAGAAACGTTTATATGTAGAGTCATAGCTTGCATTAAGTCCAGCTTCCTTTAACTGTTTCTCAACATCAGACATTGTTGATGTAGCGCTGAGTGTTATGCTCTTTGTGCCATCTTTTTTGTGTTTACATTGATCTTTGCATCACCGCCTGTATATCCAAGCTGCGCAAGTGTAGTGCTTGAGCTTGATGCATTGATCTGCTCGCCTGTAAGATATCCTGCTTTTGCAGTGTTTGTGATCTTAAGTGTCTGTGTTCCGTTCGGTGCACCTGAAGCTGCCTTTACGGAAGCCTTTGTGCTGTCTGATACAGATGTTTTCTTCAGACTGTATGCTGTAGAGAATCTGAGATTAGATACATTGCTGTACAGACTGTATACTTTTGTATTTAAAGATTTCCATGCTTCCTGTGTCCAGCCAAGCTTTGTCTGGGCTTTTTCGTATTTGGATTTCTTGTATGAATAAGATGATACAAGTGCCTGTACAATCGAATCTGTATCAAGGCCTGAAGCCATTCCTGATAATCTGATTGCCATATTTATTCTCCTTCTTCTGATAGCTGTATTATTTCTATAATATTGGATACTATAATTGTATGTTTTTTTTTACTGTTCCAAAATTTATATTCCGTTATCCATATCCGTCATTGATGCGCTATGGCTCTAGCGCTTCTCGTCCACCATTATTCCTGCCATTTCCCATACCTTTGCGATCATGTCAAGTGTCTTTTCAGGTGGATATTCTTTGATCACTTCTTTTGTTTCTTTATTAACTATTTTATCGTTACTCTATGTGTCTTTTCATGAATACCGAAAATAGCTTCTGCCTGATCTTTCATGGCACTCTTGTTTATTTCCTCAACAGCTTTCTTTATCTGCGCATTCTGGTCTGCCTGCTGTGCCTGAAGTATCTGTGCGGCATTCTCGTCAGGATCATTTCCTTCTGCGCTGCCTATATTGATGTTCTCAACTGCTCTTGCTGTATCATGTGATGTAACTGCACTGTTGTCTAATGGCGCAGAAGTCTTTAATGTCTCCTTTGATGATGTAGCTGACGAACTTCCCTGATATGCCACGCCTGCATTTTTTATTGCTTCAATTCCCATTAATGTTCACCTCCGTATGACTCACTAAACATTTTTGGATATATATCCGTTCTTTTTTGCTACATATTATATCGGATGATTTTCCCAATAATTAATAGTAAATTATTCTAAAATTCCCACACCATTTTCCAAATGAACGTTTCCAGAAAATGATGCAGGAAATTTTATTAACCAAATAAATTTTTAAGTTCTGCCATCTTGTCCTCTGCAACTGATGCCCTATTTTCCTTCTGGATCTGCAGATAGACTTCTTTACGATATACAGGAACTTCCTTTGGTGCATTTACACCTATTTTTATCTGGTCACCCCTGATCTCGAGTATCGTTATCTCAACGTTGTTATTTATCACAAGGGCTTCACCTTTTTTCTCGTCAATGCCAGCATTTCTATTCACCCGCCTTTTCTTTGCGCTTCTGGAGCAGGTCATAGAATTCAAAATGAACTGCGAAATCATCTTCTACAACTATCTGGGCTGCCTTGTTCGTGTCTGTATTTAGCACTATCGGAGCCTTCAGATTACATGCTATCTTTTTAAGATCACTTGGCACATTTACAGTGACAAGTACATATGTGTTCTCCTCATTCAAATCCCCCAGGGGAGCGAGCGCCTCGTTGTTTACTGTAGGATTGTAGTCTTCTATAATGAGATTCGGGATCATAACCGGAAATGCTATATCTCCATCATCCATTGATTGAAGCCACATAATTGTCGAACCGCCTTTTTCATGCTTGTCCGAGTCAAAGATAAGTGAAAAAGTTTTAAGATCCGAAATCCGATCATTCCCTTTTCCATCTTTATAATTTTACTATCTTCGATATCTATAGTCCCAAATATTCTTGTCTCTGCCTTCATGGTACGTCCTCCTTCTCCGCTTTCTGGAGTATCGTCGTACTGTTTACATTTTTATATTGGCCCGCCGCTGTCCGTCATCCATTCAGCTGCGAGCCATTTGTTTTCATATTACAGGTAATCAAGCAGTGTATTCCCGTTTGCTTTTGATGCCGCTGTAAGGCTTGACTGGTATGCGTTATACATAGCATAAAAATCAATGATTATGTCAGATAAGTCTCTGTCCTCATTTGTTGATTTAAGTTCTTCAACTGTTGTCTTCTGTTCCTCGACACGATTCTTTTATAAGTGTAAGCCGGCTCTGCGTACTTCCTGAATTTGTCAGGGCAAGATTTACTTTGTTCATGTGGTTATCAAACTTTGTTATATACTGTCCATATGTCTTTTGCATATTATTATCAGCATAATCCGCTTCCTGCTTTGCCGCATCCAGATATGTCTTTAATTTTGCCTGTGAATCCTTGTCAGCGTACTGTTCCTGTTTCATCATGCCTTCGATCTGAGACACTTTATCATGTGCGTTTATCGCATTCTGAACTACTGTGATAAGTTCATCCACATCTCTCTTGATCCCTGTATCAAGAACATCCTTTTTGCTTGTGTATTTACAGTTAATTCTGTACCTGTTGCAACGGTATATGATATAGGCTGTCCTATCCTCTCTCCGTTGTCGTCATAGTTTTTGTATGTAACTATTTTGTCCGGATTATCATATATGATGTTTCCTGATGCATCTCTTTTGATATTATTATCTGCATCGAGTGTGACTGCATCAGAAATATCCCTGCAGTTATAATAGTATTCAGGTCTTGCATCATCTGCATCAAAGCCTGTTTTTACATAGTTTACTTCAATCTTTGAGTTGTTATCCTTTATGGATGTAGAAACATTTTTACCGAGCACAAATTCGCCTGTTTCCTGTATGTATGCAATATCATCATCACCAAGCTTTGACGGATCAAAATCTGATGAATATTTATAATTTGTAAATGCTGTATCTGTTCCGTCTATACTCAATGTAACATCCGAAGTTGTGCTTCCGTATCCAAGTCGTATCCGCTGGTAACTGTATTCTTTTTTACGTCAGTATCACAGTCAGGCGTTGATGTGCCTATTGTTCCCCGGTACAGTTACACCATTTGTGTAATATCTCTTTCCTCAAGTGAATCCGCCCGAGACTCTGCGTGATCTCATAAGTGGTTTTCTGTGAGTCAGTCTGGAATGTAAGCTTTGAAGATGTGCGGTATCCGGTAAACACCGTCCTTCCTGCGTAATCGGAATTTCCTTCAGTATATACCTGTGATTTCATAGCTGTAAGCTGCTTTAGGATCGTATTCCTGTCATCCGCTGTGAGCGTATCTGTAGATCCGTTGACACACTGTGTTCTTATATCTGTAAGAAGCGTCTTCATATTCTTTAATGCAGTTTCCGTAACGTCAAGCCATGAATCGGCATCCGGTATATTATTGTCCACAAACTGATCTATATGTGTAAGGTTTGTAGATAACCTGAGTGATCTGATAGCAATTACACCGGGTCATCTGATGCTTTTGATATCTTCTTCTGCGTTGTCATCTGTGTATTATATTTGTCCACGAGCTGTTTTGTTAAATTGATATTCGTCTTCGTGTTGCTCATGATCATATTATTGGTAATGCGCATATGATGCCTCCTTGTAATCTATATTTATACACCTGTCTCGTTTATCAGTTTATCGAGAAGTTCTTTCATCACCGAAATTACTTTTGATGACATATTATAAGCATTCTGGAATTTTACAAGATTAAGTGCTTCCTCATCCTCATCAACACCTGATACCGATGTTCTCTGATTTGAGATCGTAGCCTCAAGATTTTCGTAAAGCTTAGTATATGTCTGTGATTTTTCTGTGTCCACTGATATATCAGAGATCAAAGTTTCCAAAAATGTAGAAGCCTTGTCATTTCTGTATACATTTGTCTCAGACTGGAGCTTCTTAAGCTGTTCTATCACATCATATGCATCCGGCTTTGTGCTGTCTGTTGTAGTCGCAAAAAGTGAAACATTATCCATCACCTTTGTATTTACCCCCATAGTTTCCTGCCGTCATGCGGTAATATGTGTTTGAACTGCTTGTTATCTTTGCAGTCTGGCCAGCAGCAAGGTTTCTGTATAAGCTGCTGTCAGAAAAATCATATACCTTTCCTGTAGCTGTGATCGCCTCGAAAACTGAGGTGGTGTATCGCCATTTAAATTTTGCCAGTACTTTCTATTTCATTAAACATTTCCGAAAAATCACGGACAAACTCATTAAGCTGTGTCATGTAATATGGGATTCCCATACTGTCTATTCCTGAGCCCGCATAGAGCGTATAGCCTTCCTGCACCGCCTTCGTAGGATCTGCCACAGCCTTGTTCTGGTTCAGGTTGAATTTTACGGAAACGAGATTTCCTTCTGAATCAACCTCTGCTTCCCAGTCATTATACTCATATGTCACGTTATTTACCGTGATCTTTCCGTCTGTTGCCGGAAGATTAAGTGCTTTTAAATTCTGGACAGAGACACCCGTAACAGTAAATGAATATTTATCGGCCTGTGTAACCTTACCCTTAAAATTCTCGTTGTTATCTCCATCTCTCATCTCGAACAATGCTTTTAGTTTTCCGCCAGCTGTTCCTGCGATACCTGAGAATTCCATCTTTGTATCATCCCAGTAGATTTTATAGAGTCCATCATTATCTGTCTGATTATTTTTCATCTCTGTGGACTCACAGTGGAGTTTTCTGTAATCCTTGCCTTCTACCGCTTTCTCGCCATTTATATAGAGAGTAAATATCGTTCCGCCCAGGTTATCCCCGTTTGTGTTTGGGATTTCCGTTTCCAGATAAGAAACATTAACTATCTTTGAAAGCTTATCCATAAGGTTCGCTCTCTCTCATCACGCAGTTCACTGGCGCGCGTGCGCCTGTTCCTGTCTCTACCTGATTGATTTCTTTATTGAGCAGTGATATTTTCTCACTTATTGAATTGATCTCATCAACGTTATTTTTGATTTCTTCGTTACAATCATCCTGTAAATCTGAAAGATCCTGATACATCTGGTTGAAATATGTACAAAGGCTCTGCGATTTGCTTATGAACTGGTTTCTTACTGTAAGGTCAGACGCCTTTGTCTTTAATGTATCAAGACTTGAAAAACATATCTGAAAATACACTTGCAAAACCTTTTACAGATGCATCATCCTTGAAATAATTCTGTATCTGGTCGAGATAGTACAATCTCTGTTCATATCTTCCGTAGCTGGAATTATTCTCCCAGTATTTATTATCATAATACAGATCTCTCTGCTGGGTTATTGATGTTACCGTAACACCGGTTCCTGTACTTCCGTATCTTGCATTTACACGAAGAGCCTCCGAAGCATTCAGAGTGGCTGTCTGTCTTGTATATCCGGTTGTCCTGACATTTGCAATATTATTTGTTGTTGTATTTATAGCTACCTGGAATGAGCTTAATGCACTCGATCCGATATTAAGTCCAAAAAATGTTGAAGCCATATCCCTCGCCTCCTGATTATTTAAGTCCTGTCACAATAAGCTCTGTCATCTCGCTTATAACCGTTATATAACGGCTTGCCGCATTGTATGCCGACTGGAACTTTATCATGTTCGTAAGCTCTTCGTCCGAAGATACTCCGATTATCTGGTTTCTCTGATTGTCAATGGAAGAAACCGTAGCTGTAAGCGTATCGGTAGATGAGCTGTACACACTTCCTGATGTTCCAAGTCTTGATACTATCTTGTCGTAGTATCCTTCAAAATTACACCATGATGTATCGTTCGGATTAATGTATAAGCCTTTGTTTGACCATGCATTTGTTATCTGGTTTCCTATGTTGTAGTTTACTTTACCATCCTTGGTAAATGATGGAAGCTTTGTTACTTCTGAGAGCAGTTCATCGTTTACAGATACATTTCCAAGTCTGTACCATGATGAATTGTTTGCATCCGTTTCCTCATTGTATACATAGAACGTCTTGCCATCTATTGTCTGCTCCGTGTATCTTGGATAACCCTCTCGTACATAGAGCTCCTGCGGTGGAAGCTTACCATCTGCGCCTACTGAGCAGTTTTCTGTATCAAGCACTTTGTAAACTGTTCCATCGTTTGCCGTGTATGTCGTATTTGGGCAGAAAATATCGTTCATTGCTGTCATGACTTCCCTGAAAAGATATGAAATCTCTGCCTCAGTTTCCATCACCACACAATCCTCAACCTGAGGATATTTCGCATCACTCATGTAATCGAATGTTCCGTATTCAGAACCTCTCGCCACAAGAAGTGCCTTGATACTTCCGATATCGTTGTTAAGAGATGTGGAAATATCTGTTGTCTGTGTGCTTCCAACCTTTTTGTGCCAAAGTAGACGGAAGTGCGACATCGCTAAAGAGCGGCATATATGTCTGATCTGTTGTGATGTGAGGCCAGTACGGAGTATAAAATCCTGTTCCGTCCTCTTTTGTAAGACCTATATGGTTGCATCTGTTGTCCTGGACAAATGCCCGGCCTTCAACCTTTATATTCATCACACCGGTTGAATCTTCGTTTGCTTCTATCTTTACATAGCCTGACAGTTCATCTATGAGTGTGTCCCTTTCATCCCTTAAGGTCATGGCTGTTTCACGCCTCCGGCTTCAACCTTGAGTATCTCGTTGTTTAAGGTATAGATGCGGTCACCTATCTCATTTACCCTGTCAACCTGCTGTTTAATTTGTAAATTTATCTTTGACTGATAGCTCTGTAGATCATGATAAACCGTATTAGATCTGCTCAGAAACAGCTCAGCTTTCTGAAGCACAAGGTTCTGGTTCGTAGAGTTTGAAGGATCCTCTGCGTATTCCTGAAATGCTTTCCAAAAGCTTGATACACTCTCCTTGAATTCTACTCCGTTCATTTCCTGTAAGATATCCTCCACATAAGATGTAGTGTCATACATCTTAGAGTAGAATGCCTGTCTTCCGTTTTCTTGTCTATACGATTTGTCTAAGAAAATATCTCTGACGTGAGCAACGTCTGATACCGTCACACCCAGTCCTGACTGTTGGATGTTTGTGCCGGATGTAGGATTGTTTCTTGTAAGATATCCTAAATCTGAAAATCGTACCTGCTCTCTTACATACCCTCTTGTATTTACATTTGCAAGGTTGTTTGCTGTAGTGTTTAAAGCGTTCTGTGAATTTCTAAGTCCTGAGTTTCCAACATAGAAACTGCCGAATCCGTTTGCCATTATCTGTCTCCTCCGTAATTATTGCTTCGCATCAAATCCTCTCAGTAAGCTTCGATTGGATATCCGGCTGTTTATCCAGATATCCTATCAGTCTTGTGACTGTCATTTTTTTCATCAGTTTTTTCCTAAAACTGTTGCTATATCGCCTAGTAGTGCTATCTGCTTATTACTCTTTGTAAGTAATTCATCACTTGCCTGCTGTTCAAGATCTGTAAGCTTTTTCTAACTCCGAAATATCTGCGTCTATTATTATCTGACGCTTTTTTCTCCGTATTCTGTTAATTTTTTATAAATGCTCTCTTCCTCAGCAAGTACGTTTATAAGCTCTTCTACTAAACTAGCCACACCAAATCCTCATTCCAGACTGTAGACGTTCTAAATCTGCTTATTTCAACGCCACTTTTGTCTGCCTTTCTTTAATACTATAGTGAGTTATATTTCTCCAGTAATCTGCTGGCGAAATCATCTCCGCTGACCTGATACTGGCCAGACTCTACCATGTTTTTAAGTTGAGCGACTTTGTCTTCCCTGATGTCTGAATCCCATTTACAGTAGAAAATCTTTTGTCCAATTCTTTGTAACATTTATAGAGCATCGACAAGAAATTTTTAATATATTCAAAATATGAATTCTCATTTGTATGCCACCCTATTGATGACTCCTGCAATGCCTCGTAATAAAAATCCTTTGAGTCATTAATCTGTTCCTCAAAGGATACATATTTTCCAACATCATATCCACTTTTATAAAGTAAAAACAATGATAATAATCTGGATACTCTGCCGTTGCCATCAGAAAACGGGTGTATACACAAAAAATCCAATATCACACATGGAATCAGTAACAATTTGTTTATTTTAGGGTTATCCCTTGCATCCATATATGCAAGTACAAGCTGCTGCATTGCTTCGCCTGTATCTGCCGCAGAAACCGGTGTGAAGCGAACTCTACGCCTTCCTCTTTCATCAATCTCCATTATCAGATTGTCTTCCGTTTTGTATTTTCCTGACAGCTCATATCCTGCAAGACTTGTCATAGTTTCATGTATATGCAGAATCATATTTTCACTAAACGACATTTGATCATGATTAGAACTTCGTGATCGGCGAGCAGCTCTTAAAGGAGGCCGACGAGGCAGGTGTTGAGGTTAAGCTTAATGCCACAGTTATAGGACTTTATCAGGATAAAGAGGTGGTGGTAAAGATTGGTGAAGAAATCTGCCACTATAAGGGAGACGCCATAATAATCGCTACCGGAGCCGCCGAGAACATGGTTACTTTCCCGGGCTGGACTCTTCCGGGAGTTATCGGAGCCGGAGCCGCCCAGACAATGATGAACCTTCATGGTGTGAAGCCCGGACAGAAGATCCTTATGCTGGGCTCCGGAAATGTAGGTCTGGTTGTTTCTTTCCAGCTTCTCCAGTGCGGCTGTGATGTGGTTGCTCTTGTGGATGCTGCACCAAGGGTCGGTGGATACGGTGTACACGCAGCCAAGGTTGCAAGAACCGGAGTTCCTTTTTATCTGTCCCATACTATTGTCAAGGCAGAGGGGGAGGATAAGGTTACAGGCGTTACCATTGCAGAGGTGGACAGCAGCTTTAAATTTATCCCGGGAACGGAGAAGCACTTTGACGTGGATACCATTTGCCTGGCTGTGGGACTTTCACCTATGTCACAGCTTCTTAAGATGGCAGGCTGCGAGATGGAGGACAATCCAAAGCGTGGCGGACAGGTTCCTATCTGTGATGAAAATGGAAGAACCTCAATACCGGGTATATTTGTAGCAGGTGATGTGTCAGGAATCGAAGAGGCGTCAAGTGCCATGATAGAAGGAAGGATGGCAGGTATAACTGCTGCCGAATATCTTGGATACATGGACAAGGAAGAATTAGACAAGGGAATGGAAGAGCTTGATCATGCCTTAAACGGCTTGAGACAGGGCATGTTCGCACCAAAGAACAGAGGAAAGAAGATCACAGAGACAGAGGAAGGAATACCGGTTTCTGAGAATCTTCTCACAAAGGGCTATGTGGCTGATGATGAGATCGAAAGATTTCCGGGTGTTACACATGCCAAGGGTATCCATCCTGTTATTGAATGTACGCAGAATATCCCATGTAACCCATGTCAGGACGCGTGCCCTAAGAAGTGTATAAGCATTGGTGAAAATATAACCTCACTTCCTACAGTGCCTCACGCAGAGGATTGTATAAATTGCGGAATGTGCGTTGCCTCCTGTTCAGGACAGGCGATATTCCTGGTGGATGAGGATTGTGGAGACGGTACTGCAACAGTCACATTGCCATATGAGTTTCTTCCGCTTCCGGAGCCGGGAACAAAGGGTGTAGGCCTTGGCAGGAGCGGACAGCCCGTATGCCAGGCTGAGGTTGTGTCGGTGAAGAGCCTTAAGGCATTTGAAAAGACAAATCTACTTACCATGAGAGTTCCTAAGGAATACGCCATGAAGGCAAGATTTTTTAAGGCAGAATAAACCGGTAAGAGTTGATCATAGGCAGCATACAATGTCGGCCATACCGAGCAGATAGATTTTTAATGGCTGACGTTTTACAGGAAGGGAGATGCATTTAATGAATAAGGTAAATGACAGATCAAGAGATATAGGACCATTTGTACCGGGACCGGATGACGATATGCTTATATGCAGATGTGAGGAGATCACTAAGGGTGAGATAAGAAAGGCAGTCCACGACGGCATGTGGACCATGACAGAGATCAGAAGGTACTTAAGAACAGGAATGGGACTCTGCCAGGGACAGACCTGTGGCAAGCTGGTCAAGGGAATAGTAGCAAGGGAGCTTGGCGTATCTCCGGCAGAGCTTGAGCCTGCCACATCAAGAGTTCCAATGAGACCTATAGAGATGTATATATTTGCAAATGAGGCAAAGGAGGCGGATGTCCATGAGTAATAATGCGGAAATTATCATAATCGGTGGAGGCATTATAGGTTGTGCAACAGCCTACTATCTTGCAAAAAATGGTGTTAAGGATGTAATAGTTCTTGAGGGATCTGACTTTATGGGTAACGGAGGCTCATCAAGAAACGGTGGTGGTGTAAGACAGTCCGGAAGAGATGTAAGAGAGCTGCCACTTGTAATGTACGGAATTAAAAATCTCTGGCCTCATCTTTCGGAGGAGCTGGAGGTTGACTGCGAATATCATCAGGACGGCAACCTTCGTCTTGGCAAGACAGAAGCCCACAAGGCAACTCTTACGAAGCTTGCTGACAATGCCAGAGGTGTAGGCCTTGATGTAAGAATGATAGACGGTGATGAGGTAAGACAGATAAATCCATATCTCTCCCACGAGGTTACATGTAACAGAAATGCAGCCACATATGTTTGACATAATGCTTGGAACCGCTGCTGCCGACTTCTATGGTCATCAGGCTCACCACGGCTCATTTGTATTCGGTTCGGAATGCGGATATGAGGAAGTTACAGATATGGATGATCCATCCAGACTCTACACAAACTCAATGACCCTTTCATCCAGCTGCCGTGCCGTTATCAGCTACATTCCATGTCTTAAGGATGCAAAAATAGTAAGAAGCTGGTGCGGATGGCTTGACATGGCATTTGATGGTGTTCCTTTCATCGGTGCGTGCCCTGACGCAGAAGGACTCATTGTTGCATGCGGATTTACCGGACATGGATTCGGAACCGCACCTGCTGTCGGTCTTATGCTCTCACAAATGATACATGGTGAAAAAAACGGTTGTCGATATAAGTGCCCTTGCACCGGACCGTTTTATGCCAAATAAATAGATTTTCAAAAGCTCCCCCTATCTTCCGGGAAGTTTAAATTATATAATAAAGCTTGAATCGTTTTTTACAATACGAATATGGTATGCCGCGTTAATATAATAAAGAATTCTAGTTGAATTTCAAAATAAAATGTGCTAAATTAAAGAGGACAAAGGCGTCAGGTACATAATATCTGACGCCTTTTTTCTCTTTTAACGATCAGAAGTCGTAAAGGAGGAATATAACTATGGATACAAAAATTGATTTTCTTTATCTTTCAGAGCCAGATATGATAAAGGCCGGAGTCAAGGACATGGCTAAATGTGTAGACTGTATGGAGGATCTTCTCCTTACCTTAAATAAAGGTGACTACATGATGGGCGGTGAAAACCACAATTCCCACGGATGCATGATAATGTTTCCTGATGATCCCAAGTTTCCGGGGAATGCCAAAAAACGGTCCTGACCGCAGATTTATGGCGATGCCTGCATACCTTGGCGGAAGCCATCAGCTTGCCGGCATGAAATGGTATGGTTCAAACATTGAGAATAAGGAAAAAGGTCTTCCGCGTTCTATCCTCATGATGATGTTAAACGACAAGGATACCGGAGCACCGATCGCCATGATGTCAGCAAACCTTATCAGCTCTTACCGCACGGGTGGAATTCCCGGTGTCGGAGCAAGATACCTCGCAAGAAAAGATTCAAAGGTTGTTTCCATCATCGGACCCGGTGTTATGGGAAAAACTTCTCTTGCCGCATTCATGGCAGTCTGCCCGAATCTTGAAACATTGAAGATAAAGGGAAGAGGCTCTAAATCAATAGAGAACTTTAAAGCCCGGGCAAAGGCCGAATATCCACAGTTGAAAGAAATAATCATTTGTAAAGATAACGAAGAGGCAGTCAGAGACAGCGATATTGTAAGCTTTACTACAACAGTCCTCAACGATGTGTCCACTTTCCCTGAAATAAAGGAAGAATGGATAAAAAAGGTGCTCTTATATCAATGCCTTCAGCGGCAAGATTTGACAACCGTGAATTTGTTGCAAAACGTGCAAAAATGGTTGTTGACAACTACGCATTATATGAGGCATGGGAAGAAGAATATCCTTATCCTACATATGACACAGTATGCATCGTTGGTTCATTGTTCACAGATCTTGTACATGAAGGACTTGCAAAACGTGAAGATATTATCGACATCTCTGACATTATCACAGGAAAGCATGTCGGAAGGGAAAGCGATGATGAGATCATTGTATACTCGGTAGGCGGTATGCCGGTTGAAGATATTGCATGGGGACATGAGGTCTACAAAAATGCAGTAAAGGAAGGGATCGGCATCACATTGCCTTTATGGGATAAACCTGACATGGCATAAAGAGGTGCAAATATATGAATCTACTGCAGCCATATGTACAAAAAAAAATGGTAAAAATATCAGAGCATGAGGTCAGATGACCCTGCCGTATTTGAATATTATTCTTTTTAGAGGAGCCTGACACACGCCCTATAAATGCGGTGCCTGATGGCTGCGTAGATTTGTTATACGGAATCGGAGAGCACGATATACGATGCTATCTCGGAGGCACAGTCCTTAAAATGAAATACTGGCCTTTTGACAAAAACCGCACATATTTCGGTATCCGTTTTTATCCGGGACAATGCATTCTCCCAAAAGATATATGCATTGATGACATAATAAATACTGACGTGGAAATTTCTCCAGATGCATACGGCATAAATATAGATGATAAGCTATATGAGTCTGACTGCATACAAAAACGTGCTGATATTGTATCAGACATGTTAAAATCTATTGTTTTAGAAGTTCCTGCAGCCGGCTGTAAAGAAAAATATAGCTTCATATATCAGAAATCGTATTTATGAGACAAAGGGCTGCATATCCATAAAAAGAAATTTCTGCTGAAACTGGTTACTCTGAATGTTATGTCCGCCGTATCTTTCACGAATTGCATGGCATCAGTCCCAAAATGTTTGAAAAAAATAATCCGTTTTCAGAACACTCTTGATGAGATGACTTCAAACTCGTCAGACGGATTTAACAGTCTTGTGCAGGGCGGTTATTACGATCAGTCACACATGGTAAAAAAAGAATTCAAATCATTTGTAGGACTGACCCCGGAAAATTATATATAAATATATGAGCAATTTATGATAATTGAGCACATTAGGAGGTTTTATTATGGCATCTGGTTTATCAAAAATCGAAATAATCACAAGTTTTACAAAATTCACAGAACTTCAGAGTGAACTTGGACATCTTGGTGTCCGCGGCATGACAGTTTCACAGGTTTTAGGGTGTGGTATACAGAAAGGTTCAGCTGAATATGCAGTGGAAGAAAACGAAGAGATTGTCCTTCTTCCTAAACAGCAGATTACTCTTGTAGTCGAGACAAGTAAAGTCCACGATATTGTAGAAGCTGTAAAACAGATACTCTATACCGGTCATATCGGCGATGGAAAAATCTTCGTCTACTCTCTTGACAATGTTATAAAAAGTCCGTACCGGTGATGAAGGTATAGATGCTCTCTAGGAGGTGACCTTATGGAAGAAAAAGAAATTAGGACTCGGAAGTGTCATATCTACTTCCGTTGGACTCGTTATCGCAACCAGCTGCCTTGTCTCCTTAGGACAGGGGAGCAGGTGAAGTTGGTATTGTATTTATCGGTGCAATGGTTGTCGTACATGCCTTTTAAATATGACTACCATCGGTTCTTTATCTGAGCTTAATGCTTTAATGCCGAATATAACAGGCGGTCTTGCACAGTATACACTTGCATGCATGGGACCTGTTCCAACTATAGTATCAATGGTCGGCGGCTATCTCATATGTAATATTTTATCTGCCGGAGTTGAAGCCTCTATCTTTGCCTATGCCATGTCAGAGGTGATACCGCTTCCTATACCAAGTATTGTGTACACTGTAGTGATGATGATTGTCGTAATGG
>VOFC01006278.1_pt1 | contig 32938 bp, 44 predicted proteins | sample 5384161 | NCBI WGS metagenome assembly VOFC01 (sample SAMN12384722, study PRJNA508395) | human gut metagenome | isolation source: healthy gut B | host: Homo sapiens
ATCACGCATGTCTTCGACGGTTTGGATAAGCTTCCGGACGCGCTCCAACTCATGAAGGACAAGCCGCGCGACCTCATCAAGCCCGTCGTGCGGCTGTTATGAGTCTTCTGCCGCAGCTATCAAGATTGAGATAGTAGTACTCCGTCTGCGCGGACAACGGAACGGTGCTCCCCTGTCCCCAAAGTTAAAGTTCTGCCCGTAGATTGTAACCAGACCGTGTGTATCCATACGCGCGGTCTGGTTTTGGAATGTAAGAATGCTTCGGTTGTCATAATTCCATAACCGTCAACTGCATTGTCATAGAAGCCAAAGAAATCAAAGCTGTGCGGCTTCCGGGAGATGACTTCGATGCAGACCGTACCGCCCGTCGGAATGGTGATGTCCGCTGCGGCATAGCAGATACGCTGGACATGGCTTCCATGTCCTGAAGCATGGCATCCAGCATTCCCACGCTGTAGCGCTCGGCGGGCGCGGCGGAGCAAACACCGTATGCATCAGAAGATCTGCGGCGGCAGCTGCGAGCCAGTCAATATCGTCGGCGGAAGCGTCCGCGCCGAGCTGGGCGGCGGCAGTCTGCCGCAGAAAATCTGCAAGAGTCATTTCCGTGCGCGCTGCGGTTCCTTCGAGTGCATCCAGTTCTTTCCCCTTCTCGCAACTTCCGTCGGAATAGCCCTGCATGGTGCAGCCGGTCAGATCCTGCCCGAGTACGGCAAGCAGATGCAGAGACTGACCGTGTTCGTTTGTAAAATAGCTGTACTGCGGCTGCCCGGTCGCATCGTCCAAGCCATAGCCGTTGATCCCGTAGGTCAGGATCGTCGTCTGTTCCGGGTCTGCATCGACTGTGATTGCCAGCGTCGCTGCGCTTGCCGTCGTTTCGCCGGATGCGGTAAAGGAATAGACATAGGCTGTCTGCTCCGGCAGTGGTTTCGGCGCGAGCGCGTCAGCGGACTGATAGCTGCCGGTCAACAGCGTCTGATACTCTGTCCAGCTTTCCGCATGGCGGATATTCCAGCGTTCCTCCACGTTCTCCGGCTCGGGACTGGCCGGACCAAACCAGCCGGGGAACGCACCGGGATAGATGGCAGTTTCGGTGCCAGCCCCATCTGCCGTCAGAACCGGTTGGAGCAAATTGAGGTCGCTGAGACTGGAAACGAAGGGATAGAGCGCCGTCGCCGTACAGGCTTCCCCGGAGCTGTTTTGGATCGTATAACGGTCTGTCACGGTAACGGCGGCCCCGTACTCCTCTGCATAAGGTGCGCAGTCCAGCAGGATCTCCCGGTCAGCGGAAAGCGCCGGAGCAGCCTGCGCCAGCGTCAGCGGAAAGATTGGGCCCGCGTAGGACATAAAATCTGTCGCGTCCGCCGGTTTGACAGAATCACTGCCGGACGTACCGGCAAGCCCGTCGTCCATCCTGGAAGCTGCGCAGCCGCAGAGCGCGGCAGTCAAAAAGAACGCAAGGAGCAGCGCCAGGATCTTTCGGATATTTCGCATCGTTTTCCCTCCTGTTTTTTCTGATAGTATATAAGACGAAATTGCGCGCGATGGTTGCGTGAATGAAGAAAAAACACCCTCGCAGAAACTCCTGCAAGGGCGTTTCTCGTATCAGCAATAGAAATCCTTGATCTTTCTTTGCGCGGGACGGGTGGCGGAGCTTGCGGATGGCTTTGTTTTCGATCTGACGGATGCGCTCGCGCGTGACGCCGAAGATCTGGCCGACCTCCTCGAGCGTATGCGTCCGGCCGTCATACATGCCAAAGCGCATGCGCAGCACGTCTGCCTCACGCTCGGTCAGCGTCCCGAGGATCTCGGTGAGCGCTTCGGAGAGCATCGCGTTGCTCGTCGCGTCGACGGGGCCGGGCGTGTTATCGTCCTCAACGAAGGAACCGATGGTCGTATCCTCTTCATCGCCGACGGGCATATCGAGAGAGAGCGTATCGGCTGCGGTGCGGTTGGCTTCGATGATTTTTTCAATCGGAAGATTCAACTCGGCAGCGATCTCTTCCAACGTCGGCTCACGGCCTAATTCCTGCACCAGCTTGCGGTTGCAGCGGGTAGCCTTGTTGATAACCTCAACCATATGCACCGGGAACACGGATGGTACGCGCCTGGTCGGCTATGGCTCGAGTAATGGCCTGCCGAATCCACCACGTTGCATATGTAGAGAATTTATTTCCCTTTGTATAGTCAAATTTATCGACTGCACGGATCAGGCCGGTGTTGCCTTCCTGAATCAGATCCAGAATGTGCAGGCCTCGGCCGGAATATTTTTGGCAATCGATACGACAAGGCGCAGGTTGGCTTCTGTCAGACGATCCTTTGCCTTTTTGTCGCCCTCGGAAACGCGCTTTGCCAACTCAATTTCTTCGTCGGCAGTCAGCAGCTTGACCTGGCCGATCTCCTTGAGGTACATGCGCACCGGATCGTCCAGATTGTATTCCGCAGCAAGTTCAAGCGGATCAACAAGTTCTTCCTCGTCGCCGTCGGGGACCTCGTCCATGTCCATGCCGAGATCACCGGAAACATCCAATTCCAACTCGGGACTGACAATCTGGATGCCCATCGCATCAAAAGTATCGTAAATATGCTCGATTTTCTCGACCGGTAGATCCAGCTTTTCCAGTTCGGCCGTCAACTCGCTCGACTGAATGCTGCCCTCGCGTTTTGCCTTTGCGATCAGCGCGGAAACCGCCGCCATTGCGTCCTCAGTCGAGGGCTTCGGGTTCTTATTGTTTGCCATTCTTTCGCTCATCCTCATTCATCTGGTAACATTGCCGCGCACTCGCGCAACTGTATTATTATAACCCCAACTTCATCGATTTGACAATGCCTGATTTGACTTTTTTCTGTTTTTTCTTGTGTTTCAGAAAAAATTGAGAGTTCAGCTTCCTCAAATCTCCATAATGACCGGCAGGATCATCGGATTGCGCTTTGTCGTCTTAAACAGATACCCAGACAGGTCATTTTTGATATTGGCCTTCAGAACGCTCCAATCGCTGCGGCCGTTTTGGCTACACCGGTCAATGGCGTGCGCAGCAATCACGCGCAGTTCTTCCATTAGGTTCTCCGACTCTTTTACATAGACAAAGCCGCGGGTAATGATGTCAGGGCCGGTGATGACGCTGCCGTCCTCGCTGGAAATGTTGACGACCACGACCAGCATGCCGTCCTGCGCCAGATGCTTTCGGTCGCGCAGGACAACACTTCCGACGTCGCCGACACCAGTGCCATCAACCAGAATCCTGCCGGACGGAACGGTACCGCCCCACTTGCAGGTGGTCTTTGTAAGTTCAAGCACTTTGCCGATGTCGGAGATGAAAATATTCTTAGGATCCATGCCCATGGTCTGGGCCAGACGCGAATGCGCCTGCAGATGACGCTGCTCACCATGAACGGGAATAAAGAATCTGGGCTTCAGCAGGCCATGGATAATTTTCAGTTCCTCCTGACAAGCGTGACCAGAGACATGCAGGCCCTCAAGCTTGTCGTAGATGACCTCCGCTCCCTTGCGGTAAAGTTCGTTGATAATTTTTCCGATGGATTTTTTTCATTGCCGGGAATGGCGGATGCGGAGATGATCACACGGTCGGAAGCAGTAATCTCGACCTGACGATGGCCAGAGAATGCGATGCGGTAAAGCGCTGACATATTCTCCCCCTGTGAGCCGGTCGAAACAATCACAAGCTTGTTGTTTGGGATCTGCTTGATTTGATTGATATCAACAAGTGTCCCTGCCGGAATCTTCAGATAGCCGAGTTCCGTTGAAACCTTCAAGATATTTTCCATACTGCGGCCCGTGACTGCGACCTTGCGGCCAAATTTTTTTGCAACCGTAATGAGGCTTTGCAGGCGGAAGGCATTGGATGCGAAGGTCGTAACAATGATGCGCTTATTGCAGCCAGAAAACTGCCGTTCAAAGCTGCCCGCAACCGTGCGCTCGGAAGGCGTATAGCCCTGCCGCTCCACGTTGGTCGAATCACAAAGCAGCGCCAGCACGCCCTCCTTGCCCAACGCGCCCAAGCGTGCTAGATCGATCATGCCATCCTCCGCCGTGGCATCGATTTTAAAATCGCCCGTCATGACGACGGTGCCAACCGGGGTCTTAATGGCAAACGCGACAGCGTCAGCGATGGAATGATTCACATGGATGAATTCCACTGTAAAGCAGCCTGCTTTGACCTTCTCTCCTGCTTCATGTGTAAACAGGTGCACAGTATTCTGGAGTTGATGCTCTTCCAGTTTCAGCTGAACAATACCAGCGGTCAAACGCGTGGCGTGGATGGGGCAGTTGAACTGCTCCATAGCATAGGGAATGCCTCCAATATGATCTTCATGGCCATGCGTCAGGAACATACCGCGTATCTTGTCCTTGTTCTTGACAAGATATGTCATATCTGCAATAACCAGATCAACACCGTACATTTCATCATCCGGGAAGCCAAGGCCGCAGTCAACGATGATGATGTCCTTGCCGTATTCCAGCACGGTCATATTTTTTCCGATCTCGTTCAAACCGCCAAGCGGGATAATTTTCAATTTTTCTGCCAAATGATTTCACTCTTTTCTTAAAATTTAGGTATGGATTAGGCTGCGCGAAGCCGTTCAGACAAGGAAGCTGCGCGCGGAGCAAATGCAAAAAAGACGCAGGAGAACAGGCACATGCTGGGAAGTATCCGGGGCCCCGTCTCGTCCCGGCCTGCTTCACCACTGCCTGCGCTCCATTTCAATATGCAGATGATCTATTTGCTGCGCCGTCTGAAGCGGCGCATAATCCCATAAGAGCCTCCTGTGAGGCAATTTCGATTAAGTATATCACACTTTTTTCAGAAAGTATACCTTTTTCCGGCTTTTCCTGAAGTTTTCCCAAAGCGGGTTTGACCCGCTATATACTTAAACGCGATTTATGTTGATTTTACGGCCATATCTGGTATAATATATACAATATATAGTTTAATGCTTGCAAAGAGGAGGCGGCGGTATATGAAAAAGTCTGTTGGACGGCTGCTCTATCCCAATACAGTCTGGTATTTTGCGGTCATGCTGCTTTTCGCCGCCGCAGCTGCCGTGCTGCGGCAGTATTATCTGGCGGTAGTCGCTCTGATTGTAACGCTGATTGTGTTTACCATTAGCCGCGTCCAGCTTTCCCGGCGCAAGCGTCAACTCATGAGTTATGTACAAACTGCAACTGATTCCGTCGGAATTTCCGTCCATGCCGGTTCCGCATTCCCGATGGCGGTTATTCGGCTGCCGGAAAACGAGATCATCTGGGGAAACCCCAGCTTCTTTGCCATCACCGGCCTTTCCGACACGGCCTGCTATCAGACGCTTGATTCCGTGATCTCTGGCTTTTTCTACCAGTTGGCTGCGCGAAGGTCAGTCCGAACTGCCTGGCGACCGGATTATAGGCGGGCGACGCTACCGTATCTACGGCAACTATGTTCGATCTGAGGACGATGCAACGACTGTGCAGCTTGCGACGATTTATTTCGCCGACATGACCGAAATGTTCAATGTCCGTGACGAATTTATGCGGACGACCCATTGTATCGATCGTTCTGATCGATAACTACGACGAATTGACCGCCAATCTCTCCGATTCCGCTGTCTCTACGCTTGACGCCCAACTCAACGATGTCATAGCAAACTGGACAGCAGGACTGGAGGCACTGTGCCGGAAAACCGAACGCAACCGCTATCTGGTAATCTTTGAGAGCAAAGACCTTGCCAAACTTCAGGAAAACCGCTTCTCCGTTCTTTTGGATGACGTGCGGCACGTTTCATCAAGCAGCGGCATGTCGGCAACAATCTCACTCGGCATTGGAAAGGACGGCGGAAGCTTCGCGGAAAACTACCGCTTTGCGGCGCTTGCGATCGAAATGTCACTCTCCCGCGGCGGCGATCAGGCCGTTATCAAGGATCGCTTCAATTTTACCTTCTATGGCAGCAGAACCAAAAGAAACTGACCGTCATACGCGCGTCAGATCCCGTGTCGTGGCAGGTTCTCTGTCAGAACTGATTGGCCAGTCCAGCACCATTTATATCATGGGACACCGCATGGCAGATCTCGATGCTCTCGGCTCTGCCGTCGGTCTTCTGTGCCTGTGCCGTACTAAGGGGCCGCCCGGCAAGAATCGTGATCGATCTGCAAAGAATGCCTGCCAGAGCCTGATTGAAGAACTCAAGGCCTCGCAGGACTATACCGACCTCTTCATTTCCGGGCAGGACGCACTGGTTGAAGCAGACAACCGCAGTCTTCTTATTGTTGTTGACACGAACCGTCCTGATCAGGTCGAATGCAAGCCGCTTCTGGAATCGATCTCCCGCGTAGCCGTGATTGACCACCACCGCAGAGCAGCGGATTATATCGAGCAGCCGGTTCTCAACCTGCATGAGCCCTATGCTTCCTCAGCTTCCGAATTGGTGACAGAACTTCTGCAATACGCCGTAAACCAGCGCGATGTCAAGCCGCTTGAGGCGCAGGCACTGCTGGCCGGCATTGTATTGGATACAAAGAATTTTTCCATCCGCACAGGTTCACGCACGTTTGAATCTGCGGCCTATCTGCGCAAGGCAGGCGCAGACCCGGCCGAGGTTAAAAAGTTGTTCCAGTCTGATCTGGATGATACTCTTATGCGCTACCGTGTCGTGCAGGCTGCACGGCTGTACCGTAGCGAACTTGCCATCGCCTGTATCGACGAAACGATCACACGCGTGATTGCATCTCAGGCTGCAGATGAACTGATCAACATTTCGGGCATCACAGCCTCCTTCGTTCTCTTCCCGGACAGGGAGCAGGTTATAATCAGTGCGCGTTCCATCTGTTCATGCAATGTGCAGGCAGTTCTGGAGAAGCTTGGCGGTGGTGGAAACGGCGCAACGGCTGGAGCACAGATCAAAGGAAAACCGCTGCGCGAGGTTTTGCAGGAACTTGTCTCGGCGATCGATGCGTTCTATTCATAACACAATCCGATTTATCCCTCCGAAGCTTTCGGAGGGATTTTTTCGGCGATGCTTGCATATTTTTCCCGTCTGGCGCAGAAACTACCTCTGTAACATCAAGAAGGAGGTTTTCCCTTTGAAACACCGCATCTGCTCACTTCGCGCTACGCTTGCCGCAGCGCTGGTTCTGGTCATTCTCTTCGTCCCTGCTCTGGCAGCAGAGATCACCGTCGATTATACGTCGGAATACCAATTTTCCGCTGCAGATTTTTCTTCCTCTGACGGACTGGAGGGCATCTACATTTCCTCCGTTCCCCCCGCGTATCAGGCTGAACTTTGCATCGGCAGCCGCGTGATCCGCCGAGGCGATATTCTGCCTGCCGCAGCACTGGATAACATGAAGCTGCGCCCGGTCTGCCTTGGAAACGCAGACTGTGAACTGGTCTATTGCCCGATTGAAAACGGAACTCTAACAGATGCCGTCACTGTAAGCCTGCGCATTCTTTTCCGGCACAAATACAGCCCCAGTCTGTGAGGATGGGACACTGGAAACGTATAAGAACATTGCAAATTCCGGCGTACTTGCCGCTGTCGATCAGGAAGATCAGCAGCTGACGTATCAGCTTGTCAAAGAACCAAAGCGCGGCACGGTCGAACTGCATGAGGACGGCAGCTTCACCTATACGCCGGATAAAAACAAGGTCGGCAAAGACTCCTTTATCTATACCGCAACCGATCCGGCTGGAAACGTCTCAAACGAAGCCTGTATCAAAATCCGTATTTTAAAGCCGGCTGATAAGGCAACGTATCAGGATATGTCTGGCGACCGGGATGCGTTCGCTGCCATGTGGCTCAAGGACAAAGGGCTCTATACTGGAAGAATCATTGCTGGAAATCTTTGCTTCGAGCCGGATGCATCCGTCAGCCGCAGTGAATTTCTGATTGCCTGCATGAAGCTAGCCGGACTTGAGCAGTCAGACGAGGCAATCTCGACCGGCTTTGCCGATGAGTTGGACACGCCGCGCTGGCAGCAGCCGTATCTGGCAGCAGCTTATCAGTCCGGCATGATCTCCGGAACGCCGACAGAAGAGGGGCTGGTCTTCCGCCCTGAGGAGGACCTAAGCCGCGCAGAGGCTGCCGTCATGCTGCAGAAGCTTCTGCGCCTGCCGGGCGACGCAGCCGTATTTGCGCCGGATGAGGCTTCCGCTATTCCCGCCTGGGCGCAAAGCGCGGTCAGCGCGCTCTCAAACGCCGGCATCCCGCTTGCGGCCTCGGACTACGAGGCTCCGCTGACACGGCGCGAAGCAGCAAATATGCTGCTTGCAGCCGCTCCTGCCGCCAAAGCAGCCGGGCTTTACTGGGCAGAATAACCATCGGGCCTGCCGCTTTTGCGGCAGGCCCGAGTGTGTGGTCGTCACAGAAGCGCTTCACAGGCTGACCGAAGCGCGGTATAGGATATTTTCGCTTGAAGTGGGTCGTTTTCATGGACTTCCATGTAGAGTTTGAGTTTTGGCTCCGTGCCGGAAGGACGGAGCAGAACACGACCGTTTACAAGTCGGAACTCCAACATATCGGCCGGTGGCAAACCGTCCCGACCATCCGCATAATCCCAAACGTCCTCTATTGGCATGCCAGCCAGTGTCTTCGGCGGCGCCTTTCGCAGCGCAGTAAGCTGGGCCTGCATGCGTTCCATCCGTTCGCCCCGGAACGCCCCGAACAAGCTGACCGTTTTCGTACCAGCCGTAGGTTCGGTACAGGGTGTTCAGCACCTCCAGGAGTGTAACGCCTGCTTTTTGATACATAGTCGCCATCTGACAGATCAGCAATACTGCGTTTACCCCGTCCTTATCGCGCGCATGCGTACCTGACAGATAACCGTAACTTTCCTCAAAGCCAAAGAGAAAACGCTCCGGATGTCCTTCGCGTTCAAGCTGACCGATCTGCTCGCCGATATATTTGAAGCCTGTGAGCGTCCGCCGGAGTGTGACACCGTAATGTGCCGCAAGCCTATCCGCCATGCCGGTTGAGACAACTGTCGTGACCGCGACAGGATCATGCGGCATGGTATTGGCGGCGAGGCGCGCTTTGCAGATGAAATCCAGCAGCAAAACACCCATTTCGTTTCCGGAGATAAGCTGGTACTCCCCTGTTTGATCGCGCGCAGCAACGCCGCAGCGGTCGCAGTCCGGGTCTGTACCGATGAGAAGTTCCGGCTGCTTTTCCCTGCAAAGCCTCAGTCCCTCCTCCATCGACTCTCGAATCTCCGGATTGGGATACGGACAAGTTGGAAATTTCCCGTCCGGCTTTGCCTGGCTCGGCACAACTGTGACGTCCGCAACGCCAAGTCTGTCCAACAGCTTCTGCACGCATTCCAGCCCGCTGCCACAAAGCGGCGTATAGACAAGCCGCAGACCAGAGCAATCGATATCCGTTACACGCTGAGCATATACGGCATTGATATACGCATCCAGTACGCTGTCCGGGATTGACTCAATGCGTCCGTCAGCACAGGCTTCCTGATAGCCGCAGGTTTGTACGTCCATGAAGCAGTCAACTACAGCGATCTCCGCCTCGATGGCATTCGCCGCGTCCAGTGTGATCTGGCAGCCGTCAGAGCCATAAACCTTATAGCCGTTATACTGCGCGGGATTGTGGCTTGCCGTAATGCAGATGCCTGCTCCGCAGGCATACCGGCGCACGGCCCAGCTGAGCGCCGGTGTCGGCTCCAGTCTCGGGTAGAGATAGACCTTAATGCCGTTCGCTGCCAGAACGCAAGCAGCTGTTTCGGCAAAGGTACGGCCGTAAAGGCGGCTATCATGCGCGATAGCAGCAGACATCGGAAGCTTCTGCGCCTTCAGATAGTTTGCAAGGCCTTGCGTCGCTCTGCGCACGGTGTAAATATTCATACGATTCGTGCCTGCACCTACAATTCCACGCAAGCCGCCTGTACCGAAGGAAAGGTCGCAGCAAAATGCCTCCCGACGCTCCTGCTCACTCATAGTTTGCAGCTGCGAAAGCAGATCCGACTCTGCAACATGCGAAAGCCATCGAGAATATTCCTGCTCCATCCAAATTCATCTCCTTCATTTTCCATAGCATCTAACTAGCGCTAAAATAGCGCAGGATACGCATCTTGTCAACGGTAGATTTTTGGACAAACTTTTAGTATAGTGTATTTGAACGAAAAATAGAATAGGACAGGCATAAAATGAAAAACGAGAAAAAACAGGATATGACCGCCGAACTTGCGGAAGGCAAAATCTTACCGCTTGTATTCAAACTCACCATCCCAGCTGTCATTGCACAACTGATCACATTTTTATATAACATCGTTGACAGAATGTATGTTGCACGAATTGAAGGTTCCGGCATGGATGCGCTGGCCGCACTTGGAATTGTTCTTCCAATCACGCTCATCATGCAGGCATTTGCAAATCTAGTTGGACTTGGCGGCGCGCGAGCGGGCATCAAGCTTGGCGAAGGAAATCCAGACGAGGCAAACCGGATCTTTCACACTGCATTCTGTCTGCTCGTTCTGCTGGGCATTGTAATCGGCGCTGCGGCGTTCTGCTTTGCACGGCAGATCGTGCTACTGTTCGGCTGCCCGGAAAGCGCGGTGGAGTTTGCCGTTTCCTACCTAAAGATTTACGCCTGCGGCACGATTTTTGTCATGCTGGCGCAGGGACTCAACCCGTTTATTCTGACGCAAGGCTATTCCCGGCTCGCAATGTATTCTGTGCTTCTGGGCGCAATCATCAACATCGTGCTAGACCCGCTTTTTATTTTCACATTCGGGATGGGCGTACAGGGATCGAGTCTTGCAACAGTTCTCTCACAGCTATGCTCGTGCATATGGTGCATCTGCTTTTTCTTCTCCCGAAAAAGTCTGTTCCGCTTTCAGTCTAATCTGCTGGGCCTGTCTCCGGGGCGTGTTTTCAGTATCGTTTCGCTTGGCTTTACGCCGTTTATCATGACGCTGACAGAATGCGCCATCCAGATCGTCTTCAATATCAACCTGAACCGGGCAACCGGCGGCAACAAAGATTACACTGCCGCACTGACCGTCATGTTGAGCGCGCTTCAGTTGATCTCTGCCCTTGAATGGACTCGGAAACGGTATGCAACCGTTTGTGTTACAACTATGGAAAAGCAGATTCTGCACGGCTGAAGCAGGGAATCAAATATGTTACGATCATCGCGTTCATCTACGCAGTCTGCATCTGGTCCATCTCCATGGCGTTTCCGGTGGTGTACGCAAAGCTTTTTTTCCGCAAGCGATTCGGTCACGCAGATCGTCATGCGCTATACACCGATGTTCCTGATGGGCTCGATCATGTTTTTTGTGCAGATGACACTGCAAAATGTCAATGTCGGACTCGGACAAGCCAAGGAAGCACTTTTACTGGCAGTGAACCGAAAAGTTGTCATTTTGATTCCGCTTTGCTTTGCACTGACACAGTTTCTCGGCTTCAAGGGCGTATATCTGTCAGAGGGCATCGCCGATCTTGTTGCAGGCATTGTCACAACGATCGTCATTTTCACAAGCTTTCCAAAAATCTTCCGCCGCCGGGAGGAAGAAGTAAAACAGGCCGCGTCAAATGGCGAGTACGCATAAGGACAACAACAAATAACCGCTTAGAGTTAGACTGCGGCAACAGTCATTTGACTGTTGCCGCAGTCTTGTGAAAAAGCCCAGCGCAAGCTTAATCTCATTAAGATAATCCCCCGCAAAGCAGTCTCCGGGATTTCCTCTCGGAGCCTGCTTTTCGGATACACAAATGATCAAAAAGGGCATACCAAAAAGCGCGGAGTTTCCTCCGCGAAAAACAAATATGAGAGGCTCAAATCATCCGGTACTGAAAGTAGGCCGGACGTTTTACCCGCATATTTCTTGGCTTGCGCTGACTGGAATGGACGAGACGCAGCAGACTAGGGTGTATCTGAAAACAGCGATTAGATGTGCAAAATGCTGAAAGCGACGCAGATGGCGGCGACCATAACAAAAGCGAGGAAGGAGTCATCACGCTTGTCATAGCGTGTCTCAGCACGGCGAAATTCCTTGAGGCGATTGAAGAAACGCTCTATTACATTGACTTCCCTGCGAAGCTGTCCAGAATATACTTTTTGCTGTTTTCCGAACCTGCTCCTTCTGAAACTTCTTCTTGTTCGCACTGGCCTTGATATGTGTTCCATCGATGAAAAACTGTGCTCGGATCGACCATTCGGTTGTTGAGCGCTTTGTTGAGGATATGCTCAAAAATCTCTGTGGTCAGCTCGTCCGGAAAGCGCTTGCAGAAAGCATAGCTTACTGTTGCAAAATGGGGATCTCATCCAGCAGCCCATATCCCAGAAACCAGCGATATGAAAGTGTATCCCGAATTCGCTGGTAGGTTTGCCGCAAGGATGGAATTCCAAACAAGTGCTGGATCAGTACCATTTTGATCAGCACAACCGGATCTGCTCCCGGTCTGCCGTTATCATGGCAGTAATACGGTGCCAGCCGATCGTACAGCCACTCATAATCCATAACCTTTTCTATCTTCCGCAGCAGATGCTCTTTCGGCACCAGAGCCTCCAGGTCTACCATTACAACTTCTTTCCGTCCGTCTCTTCTCCATTCTTTCCATACAGAACACCTCCGTTTCTTTTATTATACCAGAAACGGAGGTGTTCTTGTGGTTTTTGACAAGCTCAAGCGAAAACGCAGGCATCACCTGCGTTTCGCTTTTTATAGGTTTTGTGCGGCAAAGCGCAGAATGTCCTCACGGCTTTTTGCAGGCGCACAGCGCCGCCGCAAGTTTTTTGTTGCGCAGCCGGGAGATAACGGAATAAAACGCCAGCCCTATTTCCGCGCTTTCCTGCTCTAGCAGCGGGAAGAGAAAGAGATTGGTCGGCGTGGTGCGGCTGGAGGCAATGAGCTTGATGGGAATTGGGTGGCGTGTGACCACGATTGCCAGAACGGGTGTACGCGTCAGATCAGCACCCGTGTGCGGAATGGCCAACGGTTTCGGCGTTTCAATACCGGAGCCGAAGACCTTCTCATGCGCGCGCAACCCGGCGCGGTAGCCCTTCTGGGCATAGCCCTCCTGCTCCAGCTGCGCACCGATCCAGTCGAACAACTCATCAGAGGTGTGGGACTGCGCATCGTAAAACGCAATAGTCTTGAGCGCGCCGCCAAGCGCACCGGTCTGCTCCGGGCAGACCTCGCCGAGCAGCCGGCGGCGCAGATGCAGGATATCTGACTCGCTCAGCATACGCGGGATCACGATGTTTTTCTGCCCGAGATTCGGAAGTTCCACGGTGGAAATCACAAAATCCACATCCTTTGGCAGCGGGCTGGCGATCACGGCCTGATAGGAACAGACCTCGATACGGTTGAGGAGGCTGCCCAGACGGTTGACCATCTGCCAGTAGCTGAGCAGCGACAGGTGGATATTGCCTGGCGCGATAAGCAGCACATTTTTCTTCTCCTTCTGGGCAGAGATCTGCTGCTCCATGCGCAGTGCGATGAAAAACACCTACCTCCACTGCGGCCGCGGCAGGTAACTCAATGCCGAGCAGCTGCCGCCCCAACGGCAGCAGCCGCTGCCCGAGCGCGTATTCTGCGGATAAGTAGCGGCAAAGCTGGAGATCTCCATCTTGCTGAGGCTGCTTGCACTGAGCTTTTTGGTCGCAGAGGATCTGCATGATGAACTCGAAAAACTCGTCGTAGGACTTGGCATTGCTGCTCAACGGCAGGCCGAGCATCAGCTCGACTTCGCAGGCAAGCTCCTCTACGATGGTTCTCCCAGCTTCCATCAGCACGTTTTTTCTCGCCGGGCTGGGGCGTCAGAGAATGGGAAAGTTCCTGATAAAAGGTTTGCAGCGACATAAGCTCAACAGGAGAGATTGAAATATGCAGCTGCTGCTCCAGCACGGCGGACAGCCGCAGGATGGAAACGGAAAAGAAAAAAAATCCTGATTGGCGGGCAGCTCGTCAATGGTGACCGGCAAGCCGCAGCAGGCGCGGTGCAGCATGATCGCGACATAAAGCGCGAGCATAGTATATTGCACATTCTGCTCGTCCAGATCGCTCTGAATGCTGAACTCGGCCAGCACGCGGAAAAAGCTGCAAAACGTCCGCGTCGCCGAACAGGCGATACCAGATGGCGCTCTGATGGGCATCGCTGCTTTTCTGCGTGACAAATGAGATCACATCGTTGCCGTACTGCTCCAGTGCCCAGACAACCAGCGCCTTGCGCAGACGGTATTCGCCTCCGGAGAGCTGATAGCCGCGCCCGGGCGAGGAGCGCAGCGTCAGCCCCTCCTTCTCCAGCCATTGCCGTACGCTTTTCATGTCGCGCTGGATACAGGGGCGGGAGATATTGAAGCGCTCACTCCACACATCCAGCGAGGGGATGGGATGACTCAGTAGACAGTCAAGCACGATGTGCGATACACGGTCATCGGTGTAGGCAATGCTTGTGCTGTTATACAGCTCTACGGTTGCCTGTGCCAGATGGCGTAGGTCATTTTCCTGCGCGGCAGTGCGGATCACACCGCGCTGGAGCGACAGCGTGACCTGAAAGCCGGCGGCAAAGTCCTGAATTCTGGTAAAATCTGAGCGTACCGTCTTGGCGCAGTTCTGGATGCGGCACTTTTCTACCACGTCCTGAAGAGAAATATCGCCATGTGCCTGTAGGATCGCCTTCAGCATTTTCACCTGTCGGTTGTTGAGCAGTATTACATTCATGCACGCCTCCTGTTTTCTGTGCCGGATAAACGGCGGCAAGGCGCTACGCGCCGGAGCTTCCGAAAATCGCAATTTACCATAGCCGAACTCCCCGGACGCAGAAATGTCCAGGGAGAGGCGCTGTGGAGCTGCATTTTTCAGGTCGGTCGGAAAGGGAAAAAGCAATCGTATAAAGAAACGGGAAAGCCGGGGAAACGCGGGTGAAAGAGATTACTCTTCCGTGTAACCGGCCGCACGGTAAAACGCCTTCTTGTTCTTCTTGAAGAGGAACAGAAGAACGGCGTAGAGGGCACGGATCGCGAGCATGCCGATCCAGCTGCAAGAGCCCTTGAACAGGCTGTAGAGCAGCCAGCTGATGCCTTCGCCGCCGGCATTGACGCCCTGCACGCCCTCAGCGACGGTATAGCCCGCCGTGATGGCCACTTCGGTGAAGAACAGGGGTGATCTTAGTGATGATCAGATCGCCGATGCAGAGGTAGGAGCCGCCGATGATGACGTTCTTGAGGATGTTGCCCTTGGTGACGGGCGTGATGAGCGCGAAGAACCAGGGGAACGCGAGCAGGTCGGCGATCCAGAGGAACTTGTTATAGGGCAGCAGGACCATCAGCAGGATGCACACGGGGACCATGATGAGGGAGGAGGCCAGCGTCGCGGTCTCGCCGCAGCAGAGCGCGGTGTCCATGCCGAGGTTGATCTTGCGGTTAAAGCCCTTCTTGACCAGTGCGTCGCGGATGCCGTTGGAGATGGGGACAAGGCCCTGCATCAGCACACGGGGCATCATCGGGAAAATGTGCATGACCGCTGCGACCGCCATGGAGACGCCGAGGATACGGCACCAGCTGTCAAAGCTGCCGAGCTCCTTCCAGTAGCCGGCAATGCCGATGACGAAGCCGATCAGTAAGCCGAGAATGGCGGGATCGCCGAAAACCTTCAGCTTCTTCTGGATGCTTTCGGGGTCGAGCTTGACCTTGTCCAGGCCGATCAGGTCGCAGAGCTTGTTGATGAGGATGGCGAACGGCATATACTCAACGGAAGAGACCGTCGGGAAGGAGATACCCTCGTAGCCGTAATACTGTGCAGTGGAGGGCTGGCACCAGTCGGCAAACAGCAGCGCAAACAGCTCCATCATACCGGCGGCGAAGAAGGCGTTGAACAGGCTGCCGGTAGCATAGTAAACAAGACCGCCGACCAGCGCGAAATGCCAGTAGTTCCAGATATCGATGTCCAGCGTGTCAGTCCCCTTCAGGAGAATTACGACAATGTTGACCGCCAGGCAGAACGGGATGATCAGCAGGCCGACGCTCGTGGAGTAAAGGCAACGGTGGCTGCGACGCCCCAGGAGACGTCAAGATACGGCAGATTGATGCCGGTGGTCTCAACCATCAGGTTCACCACGTCCGTTACCTGCGCGGTGAAGAAGTCAAGCACCATGCTGATACCGATCAGGCCGATGCCGATGAAGATGGCGGACTTGAACGATGTGCCGGGTTTGACCTTAAAGCAAAGGGCAAACAGGAAAATAAAGATGGGTAATACGATAGATGAGCCCAGGGAGCTCATGATGTCATTCAGCATTTTATTCTTCCTCTCTGTAGTTATTTCTATTCGGTGCGGTCAGTCCTTCAGCGCATCTGCGACCTTATCCACAACGGCGTCGGCACCAATGCCGGTGAGCAGCCCACGGCGCTTACCTTCGGCACGCCGAAGTCTTCCTTGAGCGCGCAGGTGTAGGCGATCACATTTACGCCCTGTAGATTGTTCCTGACGCTGAATACGTCACACTGCCGGATATCGGCGGCGATACCGCGGTCTGAAAGCTTTTCACGCAGCTCGCAGACGACTGCGGTGGATGGCGATCCCACTGCCGCAAACGACCAATACTGTCTTCTTCATAACGATGTACCTCTTTTCCTTTCTGCAACCTGACAGCGTTTTTGGGGTCGGGCAGCCGCGCCGGCCAATCCGGGAACGGCGCGGCCGCCCGCATGGGGTTTTCCTGAAAAAGCGAGGAGAGAGAACTGCTTACGGCTTGATGCGGAACTTGACGCCCTTGCCGTTCATGTGCGCTTCCAGCGCTTCTTTGGTCTGCTCGAGGGGTAAACGCCGGAAACATAGTCCTCGGACTTGATCAGGCCGCGCGAGAGCAGCGTACCGGCCACCTCGGGCTCATAGGCCGTGGCGCTGTAGGAGCCCTTGATGGTGATCTCATCATAGTGCAGGCGGACGGTATCGACCGTGATGGTCGTACCCTTGGCGCAGCCGCCGTATTCCACCACGATGCCGCCCTTGCGGACGATGTCGATGGCAAGCTCCCACGTTGCGGGCTGGCCCCTGCTTCGATCACGGCGTCGGGGCCGCGGCCGTCGTTGCACATTCCGCGCACGACGGCGGCGATGTCCTCATGCTCGGCAGGGTTGAGACCCACGTCCGCACCCAGCTCCATCGCCTTGGCAAGACGGCCGGGATCCTTTTCCAGCATGATCACGCGCGCACCGCGCATCTTGGCGATCTGCGTCTTGAGAAGGCCCATCGGGCCGGCGCCGATGATGCAGAGCGTATCGCCCACGTTCAGCTCAGCCTTGTTCACGCCGTGCAGCGCGACGGAGACCGGCTCGACCATGGCCGCCTGCTCGAAGGGGACCTCATCGGGGATGACCATGAGGTTCGCCTTGACGATCGCGGCGGAAACGTTGATGTACTGGGCAAAGCCGCCGCCCATCTGGACATATTCGTCATAATCCTCTTCCATGCCCTCGCAGAGGTTGTCCTTGCCGCGTTTGCAGTAAAAGCAGAAATGGCAGCCTGCGCCGTTGGACGTGACGACCTTCTTGCCGATCAGGCTGGGATCCACGCCCTCGCCGACCTCTGTGACGATGCCTGCATACTCATGGCCCGTGGGGAACGGAGGCGTCAGGAAGGGATAGCCGCGCTTGTAGATCTTTACGTCAGTGCCGCAGGTCAGCGCCGCCTTGATCTCAATCTGTACCTGACCGGGCTTGGGATCGTCGATCTCGCTGTCGATGACCTTCATGTCCATGGGGCCGTAGATCACGGCCATTCTGTTTTTCTTTTTCATGATCCATCAATCCTTCCGTGTTATAAAATACAGCGTGCTTAAACTGCCTTGATCTCAACCGGCAGATCGCCGGTGTCGGGCTGCGTCAGCGGGTCGCAGGAGCGCAGCTTGAGCCTGCCCTCCACGGGAACGGGCTGGAAGTTGCCGAGCTGGCGGGCATAGAACGCGATGGTCGCGGCCTGTTCGATGGCGCAGGCGGTGTCGAACGCGTGCCAGAGGCTTGCGCCCATGCCGAGCGGGCCATGGTTGCCGAGCAGCACGGCGTTATTGTCGTCGCCGAGATATTGGATGGCGCTCTTGCCCAGCTCTTCACTGCCGGGCATTTCAAACGGCGCCACGCGGACGGGCGAGGAGCAGTAAACACTCAGCTCATGGTTGGCGAGCGGAATCTCCATATTTGCGGCAGAAAACGCGGTGGCCATCAGGGAGTGGCAGTGGACGATGCCGCAGACGCGGGGATAATGCTTGTAGATCATCGTGTGCATGGGCCACTCGCTGGAGGGGCCGAAGTTGCCGTCAACGATCTGGCCGTCGAGCGTGATGACGGTGACATCCTCTGCCGTCAGCTTGTCATAGGCGACGGAGGAGGGCTTGATCACCACAAGACCGGTCTTACGGTCGCGGGCGGAGAGATTGCCGCCGGTGTGCATCGTCAGACCGGACTTGAGCAGCTGACGGCCGTAGAATACGATCTCTTCTCGAAGATCCTGCAATAAAATGGACATGTGTGGGCTCTCCTTTCAAATATGGGGGTTCCATGTTTCTGCCTCGCGGCAGGCATTGACCTTATCACGGAAGACGGCTCTGCCCATTACGGCGGCATAAACGCCGGCGTCCTCCAGTCCGGCAAGCATGGGGAAATCGATCGCGCCGTCCACCCAGACCCGCTTGCCGGAATGCCGGGCCAGTTCGCAGGCGAAGTCTGCCAGCTCCGGGACAAAGCGCTGCGCAGGATCGTCGATATCGCAGGTGAGCATCAGCACGGCATCTGTCTGCGCGGCAAGCGCCTTCCAGTCCCCGCGGTGCAGATCGCGGCTGCTCAGCCCCAGCCCAACGGGGATACCGGCGCGCCGGTAGGCATCGAGCGCGGCGGCGGGATCGCGCAGATGGTCAAGATGCACGAACGTGACCGCTGCGCCGCAGCGCTGAACGTCTGGGATCCAGTGGATGGGATCGTTGACCATCAGATGCAGCGAGACAGGTCTGGTGGCCGCTTCACAGATCATACGGGCAAGTCTGAAGCCAAAGGAAATATTGTCCAGATGCACGCCGTCCTCGATATCAACATGCAGGTCGGGAAAGTGCCCGCAGATAAAGCGGACCTCCTCCGCCGCATGCAGCAGATCGGCGCTGGCGATCGATGGGCTGATGATCATCAGGCTTCTCCCCGGATCTCGCGCACGCGCTTCATAAATTGCGCCACGCGCGCCTCATCGACCTCGTTATAGAACTGGCCGTCCTTTTTTGAATGTGGTGCCGATGATGCAGCCGTCGGCGACCGCAAGCTGCCTGTCCACGTTTTCCAGCCGCACGCCGTTGTTGGCAAAGACAGGCGTTGTCGTCGCTTTCTTCACGCGGGAGATGATCTGGCTGTCGGCCTCACAGCCTGCCGTCAGGGCCGGAAACGAGGTAAACGTCGGGCTGGAAGTAGAAATCGGTCGATCTGGCTACCTCCTCCACGGGGCGGTTGGCGATGGGCAGGCTGCATTCCGGTATCAGCGTGCAGAAGGTCTTCACGCCCTTTGCGCCAATTCTGGCGCGGTGACGGTGGATCTTGCCCATCTCATAGCTGACGACGCCATAGTCTCCGGCGTAGGCGCCGGTGAAGGTCTCGCGCACGAATGCTGCTTTGGCCGCAACGGCCAGATCGTAGACCTTATAGGGGTCGGTGGCAACGTCCACGCCATAGGGAACGCGAATCTCGCTGCCGAGCGTGCCGAGCAGGTACGCCATCGTCGCCACGGTGCAGGGCTCCACAGCGTAGAGATACGGGAGGCTGTACTCGTTGCAGACGAGGATCGCGTCCACGCCGCCGTTCTGCAAAGCGTGTAGGTCGCGTCTGGCACGCTCGATCACCATTTCGACGCCGCCGGCGGGATCATAGTTCGGGTCGCCGGGCATGGGCAGCAGATGCAGCATGGCAATGATCGGCTTGTCTGTGCCGTAAAGTTCTTTGATCCACATCATCGTTATTCGCCCTCCCTGTCGTAGATGGTCTTGACCTCGAGGAACTCCTCGTAGCCCTCAACGGCGCCCTCGCGGCCGATGCCGGACTGCTTGTAGCCGCCGAACGGCGCCTTGACGTCCCACTGGCCATAATTGACGTAAATGGAACCGGTACGCATCCGGCGCGCAACGGCGTTGGCCTCTGCCTCCGGGCCGAACACCGCGCCGGCAAGGCCGTACTCGCTGTCGTTGGCAATGCGCACGGCGTCGTCCACGGTCTCATAGGGAACGACCACCAGCACCGGCCCGAAGATCTCTTCTTTTTCGATGCGCATTCCGGGCTTTACATTCACAAACACGGTCGGATCGATACGGTATTCCGCATCCTGCCCGGGCAGACCGCCGCACAGCAGCGTCGCGCCTTCGTCGATACCGATCTGAATGTATTTCTTTACACGGTCAAACTGACGGCGGGAGGAAAGCGGCCCGATATCCGATTCCGGATCGGCGTTGGACCCTTTTTATACTGCTTGAGCGTATTGAGGATGATCTCGTTCGCCTTTTCCTGCTCTGCGGCGGGCACAAGCAGCCGGGTGAGCGCGTTGCAGGTCTGTCCCGCGTTGAGAACCACGGTATCCAGCACAGCCTTGACGCCGAATTCCCAGTCGCCGCCCGGAAGGAGGATCGCGGCGGATTTGCCGCCAAGCTCCAGCGCGATGCGCTTGATGTTGCTCAGCGCAAGGCGGGCGACCTCGCGTCCTGCGGCGGTTGAGCCGGTGAAGGAGAGCATACGCACGTCGGGATGCAGCGCCAGCGCATTGCCGACCTCGGGGCCGCAGCCGGTCACAAGATTGAACACGCCTGCCGGGTAGCCCGCCTCGTCGATCAGCTCGGCAAGGATATACGCCGTGAGCGGCGTGTATTGGCTGGGCTTGAGAACGACGCAGCAGCCGGCCAGCAGTGCGGGAACGACCTTCTTTTCGATCTGCTCAAGCGGGAAGTTCCACGGCGTAAGCCCCGCCACAACGCCGACCGGCTCACGACGGACGACGGAGGTGCCGCGGCGCTCTTCGTAGCAAAAAGCTTCTGGCGGTCTCGATATAGTTTTCTGTTTCCAGAATGAACGGGTCTGTGTGCATTTCGGCGGCGATCTTTATCGGGCAGCCGAGCTCAGCGCTGATGGTGTCGATCAGGCGCTGACGGTTGCGGCGCATCCCGGCGAGTACCCGTTCCATCTTCTCCAGCCGCTCGGAAAGCGGTGCGAACTGCCACGTTTCGAAAGCGGCCTTTGCGGCGGCGACAGCTTTGTTCACGTCCGCGTCGCCAGAGCGCGGAACGCACGCGATGATCGCATGGGTCTCGGGTTTTCCACCTTGATTACGCGGTCGCTTTCGGCCACAATCCATGATCCGTTGATGTACAGCTTGCGGGTTTCCATAGGATTATCCTCCTTACAAAGTTGGGGTTGCGATCTCGGCGGTGATGGATAGCCGGAAGATGCGCGGGTCAGCGCTTCTTTTCAGCCGCCGTGCGCAGCATATCACCCACGCCGCCGCCGGGATGCACTATGCGGAAGTAGTCAAGATCGATACCATTGCGGAGCATAATGCAGATATCGATCGCATCGAACACTGCCATCATTGCCATCGCTGAGCTGGTGGACAGGCACTGATAGGGACAGGCCTCTATGCCAGAATGTAGCGTCAGCACAAGATCGGCGTCTCGGGCGATCGCGGCGTCCGGATTTTCGGTCACGGTGATGATATATGCGCCGCGGCGGCGCGCCACCGGATCAGCGGCTCGAGCTCCTGCGTTTTTGCCGCTTTTGGACAACAGCATGAGGATATCGCCGCGGCGGATCATGCCGTAGTCGCCGTGCGGCGCATCGCAGGGACTTAAAAACTGCGCGGCGCGGTCCACGTTGTTGAAGCCCTGCACAGCCCCTGCGCGCGCAGGTCGCGGTGCCGCCGCAGGCAGAGAGGATGATGCGCCCCTGCGTTTCAGAAAGCAGCTCCACGGTTTTGAGGAACGCCTCCCGGTCCAGATTACGGTCAAGCTCTGCAATGGCGCGCGCTTCGCAGGAAAAGGTGTGCAGCGCGCTTTCATAGTACTTTTTGCGTTCGGTATCTGTCATCATAAATGCTCCTTTACAGCCGTTCAAAACGGCAAATGTTTCGCCGGGTATGAATAAGATCGAGGATCTCCTGCTGCGTGCCGCATTGCAGTGCGCGCCAGTAGCGCCTGTGCCTGCTGCACGGAGAAGCTGCAAATGTCTGACTTGACCGCCGCGTGACGCTGGGCAGTCATGCTGAGTTTGCGGTAGCCCATGCCGACAAGCAGCTCCACGGCATCGCGTTCGCCCGCCAGCTCGCCGCAGATGGATATCGGCTTACCCGCTGCGTCAAAGGCCTGACAGATATTGTGCAGACAGCGCAGCATCGCAGGAGCCGTAGCTTTCGTAGTTCTCTGCCACGTCGGGATTCAGACGGTCGGCGGCGCAGAGATACTGGCACAGGTCATTCGTGCCAACGCTGGCAAAATCCACCTCTGCGGCAACGAGATCGGCGATCTGCGCGATCGAAGGGATCTCGATCATGATGCCCAGCGGGATATCGCGGTTGTAGGCGACGCCCTCCGCGTCCAGATCTGCCATCACACGGCGGGTAATGGCTCTGGCGCGGCGAAAATCCGTCAGTGAGCCGACCATGGGGTACATGATCTGCATTCTACCAAACGCGGAGGCGCGCAGTACTGCGCGCAGCTGTGTGCGGGAAGAGCGCCTCGTCGGCCAGACACAGCCGCAACGCGCGCCGGCCAAGAAAGGGGTTTGCCTCTTTGGGGGAGCGGCAGACAGGGGAACGGTCTTGTCACCGCCGATATCCAGCGTGCGCAGGGTAACAAGCCTGCCGCCGGCATTTTCCAGAACCTTGCAGTACTGCATAAATTGCGTCTGCTCGTCCGGTAACTCCTGCCGGTTCAAAAAAGAAATTCTGTACGGAACAGTCCGCAGTAATCACAGGAGGAAAAATCGGTCTCGCTGCCGCCGATGTTGATGCCGATCTGGATCCGCACACCGTCTGTCGTGACGGCATCACGGTGCAGATATGTCTGCTGTATCCGGCGCTCATCAGCAAAGCGTTCACGCTTTGCCTCCAGCTGCCGGCGCACGGCTTCGTCCGGCTGGCAGATGATCTCGCCGGCGAGCGCGTCTACTACCAGAGGGATCCCCTGTGCGATGGCTTCCATCGCACCCTTCACGCTCAAGGATCGCGGGAATGCCAAGACTGTGCGAAAGAATGGCAGTGTGCGTAGTCTGGTTGCCAAGCTCGGTAACGATCGCGGCAATCCTTGACGGGTCAAGCTGCGCGGTATCGCTTGGCAGAAGATCGTGCGCCACAAGAACCGTCCCAAAGGGCAGTGCGGAAAGGTCGGGCACACATGCGCCGCACAGTACACGCAGCACACGTGTCTTTACATCGCGGATATCCGCCGCGCGCGCGGCGATCAGCGGATCCTTCACTTTAGCGAGGATGGCGGCAAATTGTTCATATACCTGCTCGACCGCAGCCGCCGGGTCGAGCTGCTCGTCCTCGATCAGTTCGCGCACGCATGCGTCCATTTCCTCATCGGCGAGATCTCCTGCTGCGCTTCAAAGATCTTGGCGCTGCTGTCTGATGCGGCGGTCATTTTGCCAGAAATGGCGGACAGCTGCTGCGCGGCGATGGCAAGGCTCTGCACGTAGCGCTGCGCGGCGTCGCCTCCAGCGCTGCCGGAGAGAGTGACGGCCTGCGGCTGCGGCCGATAGAGATATGCATTTCCAAACGCCACACCCTCGGAAACGGCGATGCCGATGAGCCGGCGATCCGGGTTGCCCATCACGCTTCACCAAAGCCGGAGGCGACCAACGCAGCCAGCGCCGAGACAGCCGCCTGTTCGTCATTGCCGTCGGCGGAGATCACGATAGTCGTACCCTTGCAGAAGCCCTGACTGAGGATCATGACGATGGACTTGGCGTTTACAGCGTCCTCATCCGGAGCATCTGCACTGCGCACGATGATTTTTGACTGAAATGATTTTGCCAGCTTCACAAAATCGGAAGCTGGTCTGGCGTGCAGACCGGATACATTGATAAGCTGTGCTTGCGTGATAAGCATACGACCCCCCTCCTACTGTTCATTCAATGATGCGCATGAGCGCCCGTGCTGGTCTGTACCGGAAATCGCTCATTCGATTGGTTCAAATGACTCATAAATTAGCTTGATTTAATTATACTATGATACTTTTGCACAAAACAAGAATCGTTTTTTCCAATAGAAGATACATTTTTCCCAAAAACGAACGTGCAAACGGGGAAATAGTTTGCCTTGATTTCCGTCTGCTGGAGAGACTATAATCGAAAATAATCTCTATATCAGAAAAGGATGGAGGATGCAGAAAATGAATAACAGTTCTGGGTTTATCGATAAGATCAGAAAGGATCTGATTTTTACCAATGTCCCAGGCGAGACGTGGGAAGAACTGCTACGCAGCGTTGCGGCGCGCCTTTATGCTGCCGGTGTTGTGAATGAGGGCTATGCTGATGCGCTGGTCAAGCGGGAAATAAGTTATCCCACGGGGCTTCCCATAGGAAAATTCAATCTGGCATTGCCGCATACGTATCCACAGTATATCTGTGAGTATGCGGTCGTGATCGCAGTCCCGTCGCATCCGGTTGCGTTTCGGAGCATGGAGGACGCCGACGAAACAGTGGTAGTTTCACTGCTCGTTTGTCCGCTGCTGGAGAAAATGGATGAGAATATCAAGCTGCTACCCTCGTTGATGAAGTTTTTTGCCAATGAGCAGACGATCGCCGAGCTGGCTGCCGCCGGCTCTGCTGAGGCGGTCTACGAGCGGCTCGTGCAGGGCTGAGCCGGAAGACAACAGGCCGGCAGAATAGATTGATCAATCAGATATCAAGAGCGTTTTTCGGTACTATTGCGCAAAAAAATATTTAGGGAGGTTTTCTTATGTACTGGACGGAAGAACTATTTCATGTGAAAAAAGCCAATCATCGCCATGTGTCATCTGCGCGCGCTTCCCGGCGACCCGTATTACGACAAAGGGCAATGGCATGAAGGCCGTTGTGGAACAGGCGCGCGCCGAGCTGCGCGCGCTACAGGACGGCGGCGTGGACGCCGTGATGTTTTCCAATGAGTTTTCCCTGCCATACCTCACGGACGTGAAGGATATCACGGTGGCCTCCATGGCGCGCGTAATCGGCGAGCTGATGGACGACATCCGGGTTCCTTACGGCGTGAATGTGCTGTGGGACCCGAAAAAGTCGCTCGACCTTGCCATGGCGGTGGATGCGAGCTTCGTGCGCGAGATCTTTACCGGCCTTTATGCCAGCGATTTCGGCCTCTGGAACACCAACTGCGGTGAAACGGTCCGCCACCAGATGGCGATCGGCGCGCAGCATGTCAGACTGCTGTTCAATATCGTTCCGGAAGCGGCAAAATACATCCAGCGCGACGACATTGCCCAGATCGCCCGGTCTACGGTGTTCAACTGCCGCCCCGATGCGCTGTGCGTCTCCGGACTGACGGCGGGCGCGGAGACGGATTCCTCCATTCTTCAAACGGTAAAGTCCGCTGTGCCGGGCACGGTCGTATTTTGCAAATACCGGCGTGCGGCTGGAAAACGTGGAACGGCAGCTTTCCATCGCCGACGGCGCTGTTGTCGGCACCACCTTCAAAAAGGACGGCGTGTTCGACAACCACGCCGAGACGGCGCGCGTGCGCAGCTTTATGGATAAGGTGAAGGCGTTCCGCGGCACACTGGACTGAGATGTACCGCCACGTTCTTTTTTTGATATCGACGGGACCATGATCGATTCCGAGCCATATTACGTCGAATGCCTGAACGAGGTCTGCCGCCGGTTCCTGGGCCACAGCCCGGCGGCAGAGGCGGTGCGCCGCTGCTTTGCGATGAATTCCCACGATGCGCTGCACGCGCTGGGCGTCGGCACGCACGCACTTTCGGAGGCGGTCGCGCTGTACGATGCGCTCTGCTTTTCAGCCGGACAAAGTTCCCGTCTGCCCGGGGATCCCGACGCTGCTGTCCGCGCTGCGCCGGGATGGCGCGCGTCTGGCGATCTACAGCGCGCGCTTTGCCTATGAGTTTGAGCAGGATCCGGCGCTGACGCCGCTGCTGCCCTGCTTTGATGAGATCATCTGCGTTGGTCCGCAGCCCTCCAAACCGGATCCGGGCGGCGCGCTGGACTATATCCGCCGCCACCGGCTGGCGAAGGATGAAGTGCTTTACGTTGGCGATTCGCACATTGACAGCCTGACGGCGCAGCGGGCCGGCATTGACCTCGCCATGTGCGAATGGAAGCGTCTGTGCAACCCGCAGCGATATCCCGCGCGCTATTATTGCAGCCGTCCGGAGCAGATCCTCTCCATCTGGCAGGAGAATCGCCGCGGGCTGTGCATGGCAGAGGGGTGAATCAATGCCACTAAGTTAAGAAAATAATTCAATTTTGTATGTGATAAACGTAAGCGTTAAACCACCCCGCGCATGGACAGGCATGAGACAATAGTAACGGGACGTTGCGAAACGTTCCGTTACTGTCATATTAGAGGTAAAGGGAATGACAAGCGCAGAGTTGAAACATCGTGCGAAGCTGCAGGAGTGGGCGGCACGAATACAGGACTGCCGCAGCAGCGGTCTGTCAGTGCGGGCGTGGTGCAGACAAGAAGAAATCAATGCAGCAACCTATTACCGTTGGGAACGGAATTGCTGGCTTTGGCTGAAACAGAGCCGTGCTCGAGTGTGTCGGCCGTCAGGTTTGCAGAGCTTCCGGCACCGAAACGAAGTATCACGCAACGTTGCGGAACGTTCCGCAACGTTGCATATTGGAAACGCTATCTTTTCGCGTCTACTTTCTTGGTATCATATCAGCATCTACTTTGTGCCCGACTGCGTTAAGCCGATATGCACATAAGTATATTAGTCGCAGTGATCCTATTATTGTCATCAAAAGTAGAAATCCTGAATTGCTGATGGAATCGATTCAGGAGTGAAATCGGCGAGAGAAAATTTTCTGCAAAGAACCATTGACAAACATTTGTTTCAATGTTATCATACGAAACATGGCAGGAAATCCTGCCGACAACAGAATATTCCGAAGCGCACCATAAAACGTAATGAAGGAGCGCTGCGACCGTGAATGGCCGCAGCGCTCCTTTTGGTGCTCTTTGGGGGAAATATGGAGGTGAGATCACAATCCCAAACAACTGAATAACCAGCAACGCGGACAACACCGCAGGTTGGGAAACGCGCACGGCGCGCGCGACGACCTCGTCGAAGCAAGCTGCGTATCTTTCGCTTCCGTGCAAGCACGAAAGCTCAATCACTACGCTGCTTCTCTCTCCCCCACAAAGCCGTCTGGCTTTGCGGGGTCCCCAAAGACGGGCGAGCGGGAAACGCACCGTGGGCAGCCTTTGGCAGGCTGCATCATGCCGCCCAATCTGTTTGGACACACAATGTCCGGCCTGCACGTAAGACAGGCTGCCGTGGCTGGGGTTGAAAGCAGTCGAGACCCCTTTCCACGAGCTGTGAGAGCTGCCAGGCTCTGTCCGCGCTGTTCCCCATCGCCGGGGCGCGAGCTGCAAATACGGCGGAAAAGAAAACCATAGCGACTATTGTAACGACTACAAAAGGCAAAAATCCGAATTTCAGATTTTTATAGCGACTAATGTAGCGACTACGGCATCCGAAGCGCAAAAATTTTGGATTTCATGGCTTGTACAAAATGAAAATCAATAAATTCTTCTAAACGGAATGAGGATCAGGCTGCGTTTTAGGCTTTTCTTGCCGCGCAAGAAAAGCGCAAGCATCGCCGTTTGATATCAAACCGGCACTTGCAGGGAGAGCCCTGCCCCCAATATGCCGCCCTTTGGCGGAAGAAAGGAGAACGGATGAACGAAGAACCATACAGAATCTGTCTGCGGCTGAGCACCAATGAAGCCCAAAAGCTGATCACGAATGCCAAAGCCTGCGGTCTGACACGAACCGCGTACCTGCGCAGGCTGCTGAACGGATATGATCTCAAACCCAGACCGTCCGCAGAGCTGGAAGCGCTGCGCACTGAAATCCATCAGATCGGCAACAACATCAACCAGATCGCCCGCAAAGCAAACGCCGGATTTGCCAGTCGGGAAGAAACTACGCGAGCGTTACGGATGCTGGACGAGGTCTATGGTCTACTGTATGAGGTTGCAAAACGGTAATGGCGGTTACAAAGATTCTGTACCGGAACGGCGGCTTGCAGCAGGCGATCGATTACATCACGTATCCTGCTAAAACGAACGAGCAACTGCTGACCGATTATGTCCGCTGCGATCCCGGCTACGCCGCGCAACAGATGATGGACACAAAGCGCGCCCTTGGCAAGATCGCCGGACGGCAGTGCTATCACATCATCCAGTCTTTCAAGCCGGACGAGATTACACCGGAGCTGGCACATGAGATCGCCAGGCAGTTCGCAGCCGAGCATTTGCCGGGATACGAAGCCGTCATTGCGACCCATGTAGACAAGACGCATATCCACTCGCATATTGTGTTCAACTCGGTCAATGCCGTCACCGGGAAAATGTATCACAGCACCCGCGAGAATTACTACAGGCAGATTCGCGGCATTTCAGATCGGCTGTGCAAAGCGCATGGTTTGAGCATCATTCTGGAAAGCGATGAAAAGAAAGCTGTCAGCTATGCGGAGTGGCTGCGTCAGAAAAAGGGCCAGCCGACATTCCGTTCCATGTTGGAAGCGGATCTGCGTGATACCATCGAGGACGCCAACGACCTCGGACACTTCTTTATGCTTATGGAGCATAAAGGCTACGAGATCCATCACGGCAAACGCCTTGGATTTCGGTTACGCGGGCAGGAACATTTCATGTGTCCGGAACGCAGAAATCCTGATTTCTCGGAAGAACGTATCGAGCAGGCCATTCTGGGCAATCTGGGGCAAATTGAAGCCGGAAGAAAACCTGCCTTCACGCCAAGGCCAAAGCCGCCGTCATACCGCCCACATCCAAAGTACACAGGATTCCTTGCACTGTATTATCACTACTGCTATTTGCTCGGTCGAATTGAAAAACGGCAGTGTCCACCACGTATGACGCCGCACCTGCGAAAAGAGATCATGAAGGCTGATGTTTACAAAGCGCGTCTGAAGTTCCTGCAAGAGAACAATATCACCACGGCAGATGATCTGACCGCCTGCTTGCAGCAGGCAGAGAATGAGGTCACACAGCTTGCCAAGCAGCGCACGATTCTGAACGTCCGCAAGAAAAAACACAAGAAGCTCTTTGACGCGTTGGCAGCAGAAGCTGCCTTCGCCGGATTTGAACCGAGAAAAGCAGAATATGACGATGCAAAAGAGGTTCTGGATACTTGCGGCATTCCACGCGAAGCCTTGCTGGCAGAAAAAGCGGATCTCTATGAACAGCTTGCGCAGGTCAATCAGCAGATCCGGCAAGAGCGCTGGAAGCTCAAGCAATGCAAGGAAATCTCGGAGACGGCAGTCGTCATGCAGCAGGACATTGACCGCGTTGAACAGCAGCCGCAGCGGATAGCTGTCACGCGCCAGCGGTAAGGCGCGTCGTGCCGACGTGTGCGGCTTTACAGGCTGACCGCGCATCCGTGCAGGTTTGCGCCACACAAACGCCGCGTCCGCCCACCGTGCGGCGCAATCATAACCACCGGCCGTGCCGGTGGTTTGCACATAGCACCCGTTGGGGCATGACCCGGGCTGAGCCTATAGGCTCGTCGAAAAGTCTGCCAACCGCGCAGTTTTCCCGGGCTGCCCCTAAAGGGGCTTTTGCTTAGTTGCCTCCTCTTACCGGCTCACCCGTAAACGGGTCTACGAACTCCTTAATGCTGAGCTGGTCGTCTGTGTAATCTTCTTGGAGCTGATTTCTGATATACTCCTCTATTGCGCGCCTATTTCGTCCCACTGTGCTGACGTAATACCCCCGGCACCAGAAATGCCGGTTCCCATACTTGTACTTGAGATTTGCATACTTTTCATAGATCATTAAGCTGCTCTTTCCCTTGAGATATCCCATAATCTGCGATACGCTGTATTTCGGCGGTATGGATACGAGCATATGGATATGATCCTTGCACGCTTCTGCTTCGTGGATCTCGATACCCTTATATTCGCACAGCTTTCTGAGCATCTGTCCGATATCCTGTTTGATCTTTCCGTATATGATCTGTCTCCTGTATTTCGGCGCAAATACGATATGATATTTACATTCCCACTTAGGTCGGTTTACAAGGAACTACACGCAGACCACGAAACGGGGGCTGCTGACAACAAATAAAGGCTGAGTATCAAGTACCGGGAAAGTGCGAGATACCCACTTCCGTACAATTGCTTGTTGGGAAGTGTCCCAAACCCTCGGAACGGAAAGGAAAGGAGCGAATACATGAACGGACGCAAAAGAACGGTGCAAATCAAATTCAGAGTGACGGAAGCGGAACGGATTTAATACTGGAAAAATGAAGCTCGTACCCACCCGGAACATGGCGGCATATCTGCGGAAGATTGCCATTGACGGGTATATCATTCAGATAGACCATGCCGATATAAAGGCAATGACCGCAGAGATACAGAAAATCGGTGTCAACGTCAACCAGATAGCACGCCGCGTAAACGCGACGGGGAACGCATACCAAGAGGACATAGAGGAAATAAAGGGGGTGCTTGCGGAGATATGGCGGTTACAAAGATTAAGCCTATTAAAAGCACTCTAAGCAAAGCCCTTGACTATATCGAAAACCCGGACAAGACGGACGGAAAAATGCTTGTGTCCTCTTTTCGGCTGCTCCTATGAAACGGCAGATATTGAATTTGAATATACCTTGTCCCAAGCACTCAAAAGGGGGAACAATTTAGCCTTTCATCTGATACAGTCCTTTGAGCCGGGGGAAGTCGATTATCAGAAAGCCCATGAAATCGGAAAGCAGCTTGCCGACGCGGTAACAAAGGGCAGCATGAATATGTACTCACGACGCACATTGACAAAGGACACGTCCACAATCACATTATTTTCTGCGCGGTCAATTTCGTAGACCACCACAAATACAATTCCAATAAGCGCAGCTATTACGGCATACGGAACATGAGCGACAAGCTGTGCCGGGAAAATGGATTGTCTGTCGTCGTTCCCGGCAAGGGCAGCAAGGGAAAGAGCTATGCGGAGTACCAGGCAGAAAAGACGGGTACAAGTTGGAAAGGCAAGCTAAAGATTGCCGTTGACGCGCTTATCCCCCAAGTATCAAGTTTTGAGGAACTACTACAACGGCTGCAAGCAGCGGGCTATGAGATAAAACCGGGGAAATATGTATCATGCCGCGCCCCGGACAGGAACGCTTCACCCGTCTTAAAACCCTCGGCGCAGATTATACAGAGGAAGCCATAAGGGAACGGATAGCGGGCAGACGGGCAAAGGCGGCGAAAGCCCCCCAGAGAGCAGCGCGGCGTTTCGCTGCTTATCGACATTGAGAACAGTATCAAGGCGGCGCAGAGCAAAGGCTATGAACAGTGGGCGAAAATCCATAATCTGAAACAGGCGGCTAAGACCATGAATTTCTTGACGGAACACAAGATTGAACAGTACGCAGATTTAGTCAGACAGGAACGGATCCTTGAAGCCGCCGCAAGGTCGCTGAAAGCGGCGGGCATTGCAAAAGCTCCCTGAACCTGCCGCGCTGCAATCGGAATATGAATACCAAGCGCAAAAGAAGCCCTTTATGCCGACTATGGGAAGCTGAAAAAGAAAGTCCGGGAATACGATATTATCAAGCTAGAACATTGACAGCATTTTTACAGGCAGACAGGCAGCAGGAACGGGAAAAGGAACAGAGCGCGGATAAGGATAGCAAAATCCCCGCCGCTGTGCCGACTAGGGCTATGAAAAAGCAGGAGAGGAGCGTTGCACATGGAAAAACAGAGTATGCCGGATTATGAAACCATACGTGCCGCCGTTGCCGGGGAAAAGTGGGCGGTTGAAAAAGTCGTGGAGTGCTACAAGGACGAAATCGACAGGCTATCGACGGTAGCGGTGGTCAGACAGCCGGACGGAAGCACGAAACAGGAAATCAACGAAGATATGCGCCAGTCCATCACAAAGAAGCTGATAGGAAGCAATCCCGCAGTTCCCGCTTGAAGAAAATGGAAAAGGGAAATGTCGATAGGCCAGTTTTCGCGCCCCTTTTATGGGTGCTGCTTTCGTGAAACGCAGTAGAACGCCATTTTTCATGCGCTCCGATTTTCACGCCCGGAAAGCCCTGCCTGTCTGCAGGTAATTCGGCGGTTGTCTGCGGGTGCAGTGGCAGGGGCAGTATTTGACACTGTTTGAGGTTGACGCAAAGAACGCGCCGCACTCGGTACATTTCTTTCTTATCCCCTGTCTGGTAAAGCTCCGCATGTGCAGCCTGTCGGCGGGAAGCACCGCAACCCGGAACCACTTGCAGAGAAGCGAATAGAAATGAGCTGGTGACAAACGCACCTGTCCCCGTCGTCCAGTAAGATACAGTTGGGGCGGCGTCAGCCGCTTAACCCCGTTCATACTTCATCAGTGGCGTAAATGGAAGCTCTGCAAATTCGCTTCGGTCAAAGCGTCCACTTTGGAAAAGGGTGCGTTTTTGCAAGCTCCATTATCCCGCGTCCATGTAGGGGCAGCGCGGCGTTGACATTCTCAATCAAAGCCCGCTTGCCGCCCTCGTTGTAAATGCTCAAAAGGTTTGTTTCTTCAACAGTCAGCCCAATCATTCCACACCTCCAAATCGTGATTTTTGTTTTGCCGCCGCCTTTTTCAGGGCGGTCTTTGCCTGTTCTGTTTTAAGCTGCGCCCGGACAGAGGGCAGAGGCACCGCCATCTCCCTGTCCCGGTTCTCCCCTTGCCAATCGCGCAGCCACGTCCCATGTCTGCCCTCGATTTTGGAAAAGGAAAGGGTCTTGTAGGGCAGCATGG
>VOFC01003568.1_pt1 | contig 32909 bp, 57 predicted proteins | sample 5384161 | NCBI WGS metagenome assembly VOFC01 (sample SAMN12384722, study PRJNA508395) | human gut metagenome | isolation source: healthy gut B | host: Homo sapiens
GCCTGCACAAAGACGCGGAAGCTTATTCCAGGCCGTGGTAAAGATCCCCGACGGACGTGGACGGCCATCCGCAGAAGGTGCCGCATCAGCTGGGATCCGGCTCTCCGGCGGCGGGCGCACGGATTTTTTCCGGTACGGCGCTGGCCGCGCTCAAGCCCGGCGAGGTGCTATTTTATCCACAGCTACGAGGCCAAGCCGTCCGTGAGGATCGCCCTGGCCGACACCGTCTACGGCGGGCGCAGATTGCGCCGCCGCCAGCCACGGCAGCGTCCCGGCTGCCAGTTCCACCCGGAAAAAATCCGGGGCGGTCGGGCTGTTCATTGAGGAGTTTTTGAAAATGACCGAGCGGTAGGGGCCAGACATGTCCGGCCCGGGGCTTTGCCATAAAAGCCGGCTTTGCCGTACTGTTGCGGGCCGGGCATGCCCGGCCCCTACATAGCAGATTAACGCCCTGTGCGATTCCGCACAGGCGTTGCTTTTTCCCCGCAATAGGCTATAATGTACCTTGTATAAATGTGCAAAGGGGAATTGCTATATGTCCTGTGACTTGCTCGTCGGCTCCACCGGGTTTGTGGGGGGCAACCTGCTGGCCAAACATACCTTCGCCGCGGCATGCCACAGCAGTGACATAACCGCGCAGTACGGCACCCGCCCGGACCTCTGTGTCTACGCGGGCGTGCCGGCAGGCCATGTTCCTGGCCAACGCCGACCCGGAGGCCGACCTTGCCATCATGCGCGCCGCGCGGGGAGAATATCCGCCAAATCGCGCCCAAAAGACTTGTCCTGATTTCCAGCATTGCCGTGCTGGCAGACAGCCGCGGCGTCTATGAGGACAGCCCCGCGCGGGACACCGAAAGGTCTGCCCTTACGGCAAAAAACCGTTCTGCAATTGGAGCGCTGGGTGCGCGAGGATCTTCCCCGACGTGCTCATTGTGCGCCTGCCCGCACTGTACGGCGTCGGCATCAGGAAAAACTTCCTCTTTGACCTGCACACCATCACACCGGCCATGCTGCGCCCGGAGAAATATGCCGAACTGGCCGCGAAATCCGACTTGGTGCAGGCGGCGTACACGCTGGCGGACAACGGCTTTTACAAGCTGAACAGCACAGTGGATGCCGCAGCGCTCAAAGCGTTTTTGCGGGCAACGATTTTCAACGCACTGGCCTTCACCGATTCCCGCAGCCGCTACCAGTTCTATAATTTAGGCCGTCTCTGGTCGGATATGGAGGCTGCCCGCGCCGCTGATGTAAAAGCTGCTGCACCTCTGCACGCCGCCGGTCTCCGCCGCCGAGGTCTACACCGCCGTCACCGGCAAAGCGGACTGGCACAACGAGCTTGCCAAGCCGCCGTTTGATTACGATCTGCGCAGCCGCCATGCGGACGATTTTGGGCGGCAGCGGGGACTACCTTTGCACAAAAACAACAAGAATTGATGATATTACGCGCTTTTATGCGCAGTTGGAGGGCTGACCCATGCCGAGCTATCAGCTTGCCATCTCGAACATTGCATGGCAGAAGGACGATGACGAAACCGTATACGCGGCCATGCAGCAGGCGGGCTTCACCGGGCTGGAGCTGGCCCCCACCCGCATTTTCTCCGAAGCACCGTATGAAAATCTGACGAGTGCGCTGCTGTTCGGCGGCTATCTTAAAAACCGCTGGGGTTTCTCGGTGCCCAGCATGCAAAGCATCTGGTATGGCCAGACCGGCAACATTTTTGACCCGGCGGACGCCGAGCACTTGCTGGATTATACCGCCGAGGCATTCCAGTTTGCCCACAGCCTGAACTGCCCCTCGCTGGTGTTCGGCTGTCCCAAAAACCGCATGCGTGCCCTGGGACAGCGATGCCGCCGCCGAAGCCTTCTTTGTGCAGGCGGGCACCTGGCCGCGCGGTACGGCGTGCATCTGGCGCTGGAGGCCAACCCGCCGATGTACACGAACTACCTGAACGGCACCGCCGACGCCTTTGCGCTCGTCAAGCGGCTGGACAACCCCGGCCTGTCGGTCAACTTTGATTTGTCCACTGTGTGCTGGCCCAGGGCGAGAAACTGCAAACTTTCATCGATGATATGCAGTATGTCAGCCACGTACATATCAGCGAGCCGGGCCTGGCCCCCATCCAGAAACGCCCCGAGCACAGGGAACTGGCGCTGCTGCTGGGGGCGGTGGACTACCGCGGCTTTGTCTCCATCGAGATGGCCCACACCGACTTGGACACGATCCGCCGCACGATGGACTATATTGCGGAGGTGTTCGCATGATCGAGTACGAGCGCAAAAATCTGAACGGCGTGCCGGACTACACCGCCGCCGAATTTGAGGGCCGCCGCAGCGACTACTGCCTGCTGATTCCGGTCATCAACGAGGGTGCGCGCATCCTGACCGAGTTGGGCCGCGCCGAAAATGCGGGCATCAACAAAATCTGTGATATCGTCATCTGCGACGGCGGCTCCACCGACGGCAGCATGAAGCGGAGACGCTGGCGCTCTACCACGTCAACACGCTGCTGACGAAAACCGGCCCCGGCAAGCAGGGGCGCCCAGCTGCGCATGGGCATCTATTTCGCGCTGGATCGCGGGTATAAGGGCATTCTGACCATCGACGGCAAAAACAACAAGGACTCCATCGAGGATGTGCCCGAGTTTATCGCAAAAACTGCAGGAGGGCTATGACCTCGTGCAGGGCAGTCGGTTTATCCGCGGCGGCCACGCCATCAACACGCCGCCGGTGCGCTATGCCGCGGTGCGGCTGATCCACGCGCCGGTCATCAGCCTGGCGGCGGGCCAGTGGTTCACCGACACCACCAACGCCTACCGGGCATACAGCCGCAGTACCTGACCCACCCGGATGTCCGCCCGCTGCGCGATGTGCTTTAGCGGGTATGAACTGCTGGCGTATTTAAGCATCCGCGCGACGCAGCTGGGCCTGAAGGCCTGCGAGGTCCCCGTGACCCGCGCCTACCCTGCCACCGGCAAAACGAAGATCAGCGGCTTCAAGGGCAACAGCGACCTGATGAAGGTCCTGCTGAATGCGCTGGCCGGGAAGTATAATCCGTAAGTTTATATTTTTACAAAGATGCAGGGGCGAGCAGTGCTCGCCCGCGGCACTTGGCGGCAGCCATGCAAAGTGCCCGGGTCGATGGGTGATGAGCATCGACCCCTACAATGCCGGGGCGGATCCCATATCCACCCGGCAATCGTCCGAAGGAATGTAAAAAGGGGAAACGCTCTATGACCTACGATAAAATCATCCTCGGCGCGGGGCTGTACGGCCTGTACGCGGCGCAGAAATGCGGCGCGGCGGGGCAGCGCGTCCTTGTGCTGGAGCGTGACCCCGCGCCCTTTATGCGGGCAACCTACATCAACCAGGCCCGCGTCCATATGGGCTACCACTACCCGCGCAGTTGGGACTCCACGGCCATCAAGTCGGCCCATTATTTTGAACGTTTCTGCGCGGATTACGGCTTCTGCCTGCACACCGAGTTTGACCAGGTCTACGCTACCAGTGCGCACTTTTCTCCTGGACGAACGCCGCCGAATTCCGCCGTTTCTGTGCGGCGGCGGGCATCCCGCTGTGACGATGTTGTACGCCCGAGCGGTACTTCAACCGGGTCTTTGCGACGGCGCGTTTCCTGACCACCGAGTATACCTACGATGCGCAGATACTCAAGCGCTGGTTTCTGGAGCAGCTCGCCGCACTGCCCAACGTTGAGGTACTGTACAGCCACAAAGCCGACGGCCATCGAGAAGGTCGGCAGCGCGTGGCGCGTGCAGGCGGGGGACATCACCGCCGAAGCGCCCTACCTGCTCAACGCCACCTACGCGGGCGTGAACGATGTGCACGCCATGCTGGGCCTGCCGCCTTTCGGCATTAAGTACGAAAAATGCGAGATCATTTTGTGCACTGTTGACGAAAAACTTCGGAACACCGGCATCACGGTCATGGATGGACCGTTTTTCAGCCTGATGCCCTTGGCCAGACCGGGCTGCACAGCCTGACCAGCGTGACCTTCACCCCCCACGAGACCAGCTATGACAGCGTGGCGACCTTCCCCTGCCAGCAGGCGTGCGGCGGGATGTGCAAGCCCGGGCGGCCTGTACAACTGCAACGAGTGCCCGGCAAAGCCCGCCAGCGCCTGGCCCTACATGAGCCAGCTGGCCCGCAAATATTTAAAAGAGGAATATGGCTTTGCCTACCATAGCAGCCTGTTCAGCATGAAACCGATCTTGAAGGCCAGCGAGATCGACGATTCCCGCCCCACGGTGGTCCGTGTGATGTGTGAGGCCCCCAAGCTGGTCAGTGTGCTGTCCGGCAAGATCAACACCGTATACGATTTGGACGAGGTATTGGATGTATGATGCTTAAAGACAACAATTTTATTTCGGCAGTCGTTTACCTGCACAACGACGGGGCCCGCGCGGTGGAGTTCTGCCGCGCGGTGGCGGCGGAGCTGGACGCCAACTTTAAACAATATGAGCTGGTCGTCGTGGATGACGCCTGCACCGACGACACCGTGGCCCAGCTGCGCGCCTGGGGCGGGGGAACAGGCCGCTCCGCTGACGATTTTACACATGAGCATCTACCACGGGCTCGAGGACGCCATGAACGCCGGCCTCGATGCCGCCATCGGCGACTATGTCTATGAGTTCGACTCCACAGAGCTCTGCTACGCGCCGACGCTTATTATGCAGGCATACAGGGCGGCGCTGGACGGCAGCGATATTGTGTCGGTCTGCCCGCGCACCGTGCGCGGCGGCAGCAGCCTGTTTTATAAGGTGTTCAACGCCCACTCCCAGAGCGCTTACCGCCTGCGCACCGACGCGTTCCGGCTGGTTACGCGCCGCGCCATCAACCGCGTCCATGCGTCCAGCACGCACCTGCCCTACCGCAAGGCGGCCTACGCGGCCAGCGGCTTACGGATGGTCGATCTGGAATTTGACGGCCAGCTGACCGTCAAGAGCAAGGGACGGTTCAACCTGGCGCTGGACAGCCTGGCGCTGTACACCAACGCTGGGTTCAAGGCCAGCATGGCGGTCACCCTCTGCATGATGGCGTTGGCGCTGGCCGAGCTGATCTATACCCTCGTCATCTTCGCCACCGGCCACCCGGTCGAGGGCTGGACCACCACGATGTTCGTCATCACGGTGGGATTTTCCGGGCTGTTTGCGGTGCTGACCATCGTGGTCAAGTACCTGTCGCTGCTCTTAAATCTGACGTTCAGGCAGCAGAAATATCTTGTGGAAAGCATTGAGAAGCTGCAAAAATAACGCATGAGGAAGTTACCGATGAAGCATTTTTTCGCCCGCGGCTGTCCCGCCGCGCTTTCTGGTGCTCTGCGCCCTGCTGGTCTGCCTGCGTCTGGCGCTGACGGGCTTTCAGCAGGCGTACATCTGGGTGGGCGGTGCGCCGCTGGACGACGAGCTGATGTTCCGCGCGGCCAACCATATCACAGCCGGGCAGTGGCTGGGCGCGTATGATTATCTGACGCTGTCCAAGGCCATGTTCTTCCCGGTGTGGCTGGCACTGCTGCACGCGCTGCACCTGCCGTATCTTATCAGCGGCGCGGCGCTCTGGTGCGGGGCGGCACTGCTGGCGACATTTGCATTTTCGACGATGTGGCGCAAAAAGACCCCGCACAGGGCCGTGTGCTGACGCTTGGCCTGTTTGCGGCGCTGGCGTTTCTGCCGTCGAGCTGGGCGGCCTACACGCTGCGCGTTACCGGGACAACATCTTCCCGGCGCTGTGTCTGTACTTCTTTGCGGGTATGGCGGGCATGGCGCTGCGCGCGGTGTTTGAACAGGAAAAGCCGCTCTGGCCGTGGCTGGCCGCGGCGGGCGCGGGTCTGGCCTGCGGCTATCTGGACCGCGAGGACGCCGGGCTGTTCCTGCTGCCGTTCGCCGCGGCGGCCACCGTCATTGTGGCGTTGGTGCTGGTGGGCAAGCGCCGCTGGAAAGCCTTTGCCGCGCAGGTCATCCCCTACGCCATGCTCGGCGTCGGTGTGCTGACCTTCTGCACCCTCAATTACAGACACTACGGCGTGTTTGCCCTGTCCGGACTTTTCCGAAGGGCTCCTTTGCTGCGGCGATGGGCGCGATGATGCGGGTGGATACCGACAGCGATGCGCCGTACCTGTCTGTGCCCGCTGACGCACGCGAAAAATCTACGAAGCTGTGCCGGAACTGGAGCCGCTGGCCTACTGGTTGGAAGAGGACGCCCAGATGGAGAACGACTTCCGCGACCCCGGCCTGAACGACTACCGCACGGGCAGCTTCTATTGGGCTATCCGCCGCGCCGCCCAGTATGAGGGCATCTACGCCGACGCTAAGACCGCCGATGCCTACTGGCAGACCGTGGCGGACAAGATCAACGCCGCCTGCGACGCGGGCACCCTGCCCAGCCGCACCGGCAAGCGCGTGTGGCGACGAGCCAGCCGATCTTCGGCGGCTTACGTCCCTTCGACGCTGGCCGAGACCTGGAACGGCTTTGGCATGTGCTGGGCCTGCGGGACTGTGCGCCCCTATGAGACGCTGCGGTCCATCGGCACCGAGGACGACTTTGCCGCCTGGTCCGGCTACCTGCACTGCGGCTTCAACAGCGCCGCCAACGCGGGGGAGGATACGCCCTATTACAGCCCCGTACCAAAAGACGGTTTTTGCCGTCATGCAGGGCTGGACGCGGGTCTGCAGTATTTTGCTTACGGTGGGCGTGCTCTGCGCCGGTGCTGTTCCAGCTGGCAGAGCTTTTTGCCGTGCCTGCGTCAAAAATGCACGGCGGAGACCGTTGTGCCCTGGCTGCTGCTGTTCGGCATCTTCGGTATTGCGCTGCTGCGCTGCGCCATGATCGCCTTTGTCGAGGTGTCCAGCTTCGGCATCGGCACCAGCACCATGTACCTGGCTCCGGTACACCCGCTGCTGGTTCTCTACGTATTTGCCGGGCTGTTTTTTATACGGCAGACCGCTTAAAAAGACAAACGAAGGGAGAACGCATGACGGACTTATTGGTCATCGGCGGCGGTGCGGCGGGCCTGATGGCAGCCGGGGTGGCCTGTCGCCCGCGGCCTGACCGTGACCGTACTGGAGCACAACCCCAAAGGCCCCGGTCAAAAGCTGCTCATCACCGGAAAGGGACGCTGCAACGTCACAAGCGACAGCGACGTGCGGGGAGTTTCTGCCCTATGTGCGGCATAACGGGCGGTTTTTGTATTCGAGTCTCTATGCCTTCCGCCGTCGGCGGCCATGGAGCTGTTCGAGTCGCTCGGCGTGCCGCTTAAAACCGAGCGCGGGCGGCGGGTCTTTCCGCGGTCGGACCGCGCCGCCGATGTGCTGGCGGCGCGCTGCGCGATTATGCACGCGATGCGGAATTTGTGCGGCAGCGCAAAAAGCTGGTCATCGAGGACGGCGTCTGCAAAGGGCGCTGACGGACCGCGGCGAGACGCTGCGGGCAGAAAACACGCTGATCGCCACCGGCGGCATCAGCTACCCGGCCACCGGCAGCGACGGCAGCGGCTACAAGCTGGCGCGTCAGGCGGGGCACACGATCATGCCGCCCCAGCCCAGCCTGTGCAGCCTGGTCAGCCCCGACCCGGCCTGCCGCCGCATGATGGGGCTGGCGCTGCGCAATGTGACGCTCACGCTGCTCTGCGATGGCAAGCCGCTGTTTACCGAGCAGGGCGAGGCACTGTTCACCCACTTCGGCCTGTCCGGGCCGCTGGTGCTCTCGGCCAGCACCTACATCGAGGACATCACGAAGCACCGCTATATCTGTGAGTTTGACTTGAAGCCCGCGTTGGATGAAAAAACGCTCTATGACCGCCTGACCCGCGACTTTGCGGAGCAAGGGCAGCCACAGTGCGCAGGGCGCACTGGCCAAGCTGCTGCCCAACTCAATGCGCCCCGTGGCCGTTGAAAAGTGGGGGGCGTTGACCCGGCCACCAAGGCCGCGCAGATCACGCGGGAGCAGAAGCAGGCCCTTGTGGCGTTGTGCAAGCACTGGCAGGTGCCGGTGTCGGCGCTGGGCGACAAGGAGCACGCCGTTATCACGGCGGGCGGCGTGGATGTGCGCGAGGTAGATCCCAAGACGATGGCCAGTAAGCTGTGCGCGGGCCTGTACTTTGCCGGGGAGGTCCTCGACGTGGACGCCCGCACCGGCGGGTATAACCTGCAAATCGCCTGGTCAACCGCCGTGGCGGCAGCCAAGGCGCTGTAACCCCAGCCTTCCCCCCCGAGGGGGAAGGTGGTCCCGCAGGGCCGGATGAGGGGCAGGCCTTACGGCGGCTGCCTGTTGAGGAGAAACCACCCGGTAGGGGCCGGGCGTGCCCGGCCTGCGGCCAACTACGGCGGTAACATGTACGGGCAGCCCCGCAAGCTCTCCCCTCATCAGCCGCCTGCGGGCGGCAGCTTCTCCCAAAGGGTGAAGCCAAAGACGATTATTATTTAAAAAGGGATGATAATCATGGTTTCTATCGCAATCGCCGGCCCGTCCGGGGCCGGTAAATCCAGCCTGGCCAAGGCACTGGCCAAGGATCTGGGCTATGTCTACGTTGACACCGGCGCCATGTACCGTTCCATCGGCTGTACGCCGTCCGTGCGGGCGTTGACCCGCATGACGCCGACGCTGTCGCCGCACTGCTGCCGCAGATCAAGCTCGGCATCCGCCTGATCGACGGCGCAGCACATTTATTTAAACGGCGAGGACGTCAGCGACGCCATCCGCACCGAGAACATCGGCATGGCTGCATCCGCCGTGGCCGCACCCCGCCGTGCGCGCCTTCCTGCTGGACACCCAACGCGGGCTGGCCGCCAGCCAGAACATCCTGATGGATGGCCGGGATATCGGTACCGTGGTTTTGCCGAATGCCGCCGTCAAAATCTTCTTGACCGCCAGCGCCGAGGCCCGCGCCCAGCGCCGCGCCAAGGAATTGGCCGAGAAGGGCCAGCCCGCCGATTCTTCGCCACGGTGCTGGCAGATATCCAGCAGCGCGACTATCAGGACAGCCACCGCGCCGTGGCCCCGCTCAAGCAGGCGACGATGCCATCCTGGTGGACACAAGCGACATCGGCTTTGACGAAAGCTTCGAGCTGCTCAAGCGCACGATTCTTGCGCACATCTAAAGGGGGCTGACGATGCTTTTTATACTGGATTCTGCTGCCCATCGTCTGGGTGCTGGCGCACATCGTGTTCCGCATCCAGGTCATCGGCCGCGAAAACCTGAAAGCCGTCCGGGATGGCCGTGCTTATGTCATTGCGCCCAACCATATCGCCAATCTGGATCCTGTTCTTATCGCCATTACGGTTTTTGATTGGAAACGCCTGCGCATCCTGGCCAAAGAGGAACTGTTCAAAAATCCGTTGGCGGGGTGGTTCCTGCGCTGCATGGGCGCGGTGTCCATCGAGCGCGGCAAGGGCGACACAACCATCGTGGAAAAGCTGACGAATGAGTGCAAAAATGGTACGGGCATCATGGTCTTTCCCGAGGGCACTCGTACCAAAACCGGCAAGCTGGGCATGATCAAAAGCGGCGCGTTCGTCATTGCCGCCGCGGCCGGGGCCGATATGTTGCCGGTGCGCATCATCTACGGCAACCAAGGACGGCAGGCTGCACCTTTTTCTGCAAGCTGCGCATCGTCTTTGGCGAGCCGATCCCCGCCGCGGACCTGCAGATCAGGGATCAGAGCCACAAAATGGCCGAGCTGCGCCGCATGAAGAACCGCCTGCGCGACGAGTTGGAACAGCTGCTGGCGGACAACGCCTTTGCTGTGCGCCTGGCGAAACGGCAGCGGAGGAACCCGCTGCACCGGACGACAAGCCCGCAGCTGCCGGAATGACATTCCCCTTGGCCCCCTCTGGGGAGGGCTCCGCCCGCAGGCGGTGGGGAGAGAGCTTTGCCGAGGCCCGAAGCTTCGGATAAAGACACGGCTCTCTCCCTCCGGCCCTGGGGCCACTGCTTCCCCCTTCTGGCGCAAGCGCCATCTCCCCCGTTTCGGGGAGTCTGTCTCGAGGGAGGCAAGAGTTTACAAAAGAGCTTATCTATGGAGATCATCCGTGCCAAAACCGCCTGGCTTTCTGCTTCGGTGTGGACCGCGCGGTTGCTGACTTATGATTTATTGGCGCAGGGACGCAAAGGTTGCGACCCTTGGCCCGCTGATCCACAACGCCCAGGTCGTAGCCGACCTGGAAGCAGAAAGGCGCTGTGACCTGCCCCGATATCGACTCCGTACCCGATGGGTACGAGGTCATCATCCGCAGTCATGGCGTGCCCAGAAGCGTCTATGATAAAATAAGCACACGCCGCCTGGCGTATCATGACGCCACCTGCCCGTTTGTAGCAAAAATCCATAAAATTGCTATGGAAGCAGACAAAAAGTGCGCTTTTTTGCTTGTTCAGGCGACGCCGACCACCCCGAAGTGCAGGGAATTGTCGGCCATACAAGCTGGCCCTGTGCGGGTTTTTCGCCAATTTGGAGGAGCTGCAAAAATTGCTCCCCCTGCGCTTTTGCAACAAGAATCCATCTACGTCGTTGCGCAAACGACGTTTCGCGTGGAAAGTTGGGAAAAATTGCAAAGGTTTTTTAAAAAAAGAGTGTACAAAAGCCAAAATTTTGATACAATATGTAATGCAACGTGGGCGAGGCAACAGGAAGCGGAAGACCTCAGCCAAAAAATGCGACCGCATGGTCGTCATTGGTGGTCATCATTCTTCCAATACCCAAAAGCTGTTACAGGTCGCCGCGCGGCATACCACGGCCATCAATGTCGAGACTGCTGATGAACTCGACCCCGCATGGATCTCGCGGTGCGTGCGCGTGGTGGGCGTGACGGCCGGGGCTTCAACGCCTTCGTCTATAATTGAGGAGGTACTTAACAGTATGAGTGAAGAAGATCCGTGACGACATGAGCTTCGAGGAGATGCTCAAAGCTACCGAAGCCAATGCCAAATGTTTACACCGGAAAGATTGTAAAAGCCAAGGTCATCAGCGTTTCCCCGACGGAGTGCACCGTCGGTGTCGATGGCTCCAAGCACACCGGCATTAGTGCCCCTGCGCGAGATGAGCCATGACCCCAACGCCAAGATGGAAGACCTTGTTAAAGAGGGCGACGAGCTGGATCTGGTTGTTGTCAAGACCAACGATCAGGAGGGTGTTGACACCCTGTCCCGCGTCCGTTTTGAGGCCCAGAAGGGCATGAAGGACGTCTCGAGGCTGCCGAGAACGGCACCGTCATGGAGGCGATGTCATGGAGGCCAACAAAGGGCGGCGTTGTTGTCAACGTCAAGGGCGTTCGCGTCTTTGTTCCCCGCTCTCCAGGCCACCATGCGCCGTGACGAGGACTACACCAAGCTGGTTGGCCAGCACGTCCAGCTGGTCATCACCGAGTGCGCAGGCCGCAAGATCGTCGGCTCCATCAACAAGGTCACTGCCGAGGCCAACAAGGCCGAAAGCGCGAGGAGTTCTGGGCCAATGTTGAGGTCGGCAAGCAGTACAAGGGCGTTGTCAAGAGCCTGACTTCTTACGGCGCTTTCGTTGACGTGGGCGGTGTCGATGGCCTGTGCCACATCAGCGAGCTGAGCTGGAACAACATCAAGCATCCCTCCGAGGTCGTCAAGGTCGGCGACGAGATCGAGGTCTACGTCAAGAGCTACGATCCCGAGAACCAGAAGGTCTCCCTGGGCTACAAGAAGGAAGAGGACAACCCCTGGGTCAAGCTGGAGAATGAGGTTCCCGTCGGCACCGAGTTCACCGCTCCTGTTGTCTCCATCACCAAGTTCGGCGCTTTCGTCCGCATCATGCCGGGCATTGACGGTCTCGTTCATATCAGCGAGATCAGCAACGAGCGCGTGAACAAGGTTTCCGATGTGCTGAAGGTTGGCGACGAGGTTCGCGTTAAGCTGACCGCAGTTGACTTCGACCGCAAGCGCATCAGCCTGTCCATGAAGGCCTGCCTCGACGAGAACGGCGAGGACGCTGAATAAGTCTTAGTCATTGAGCAACCGCAAGGGGCCTGCCTGTTGTAACAGGCAGGCCCCTTTTTGTATAAGTAACGTTGTAGGGGCGGCGTCCTCGACGCCCCTGCGGGCGGCAGTGCCCGCCCCTACAAACGTAAAACGGGTACATCATGCAAAAACTCAAAGACATCATCCAAAAATACTATGAGGGTCTGGCCTACCTGTTTTTCGGCGGGGTCGCAACGCTGCTGAACCTGGTCGTCTTTGCGGGCTTCCAGGCGGCGTTCGGTACAGACTTTTGCCGCGGGCATCGGCAATATTCTGGACAACTGCATCTGCATCCTCTTTGCCTATTGGACAAATCGCACGTTCGTGTTCAAAAGCGCGAACAAGGGCAAGGCGGCCTGGGCGGAGTTCGGGCAGTTTGTCTCCTGCCGCATCGCCACGATGGTCATGGACCAGGTCATCATCTGGCTGGGCGTCAGCCTGCTGGGACCGCATGTCGCGTTTGCCGCGGCCAACGGCAAGCTGTGGGCCATGGGCGTCAAGCTGTTCAGCCAGGTCATCGTTATCGTGTCCAACTACGTTTTCAGCAAATTGTTTATCTTTAAAAAGAAGTAACGCATCATCCGGAAGGAGCATACCATGCTTATTTTAAAGTGGCAGAAATTCGCGGTCAAGCACCCGCTGCTGACCCATGGAGCCAGGCAGCATTGTGAGAAAGGTCGTGCACAAAAAACTACGTCCCCCAAAGGAGGCATCCCCTATGAAACAGAAAGTTCGCGGTCACGCATTCCGTCCTGGTGGGGGCTGATCCTGGGCATCATCGGTGCCACGGTCAGCATCACCTCCATCGAAGCAAACGCTGCCAATGACATTGGGCCTGCATCAGGCACGCCTGTGCAAGCATTGTGAGAAAATGGGAAAATTTCCGATGAAATACACGAAGGAAGAAATGCTGAGCAAAGGTCGACCACATCTCCTCGACCTGGCGCAAGCCTCCCGAGGACTGCAACCGGCGAGGCCCCAGATCCGTTGACCCTCAATTTTCAAATTAGTCTTTGCAAATAACCTTTGAACCTTCACCATCAATTACAATTCCCTGATGGTTGTTAATAGGGCATAGATTCAAATCCGAAAATTCAGTCAGTATTTTCTCGGTAACTTTCTTAAATGGTGCTGTAAGATAATGCGGAAGAACATAGAAATCAATCAAATCAAGCCCTGCATCATCTTCTTGTGAGTAGTCCTCCGGCTTTTCATCCATTTGCTCGATATATTGGATACTTGGAGCGCATATAATCGCACCTGCCGATTCACCAATCATCAGTTTTCCCTTTGCCAATTCTTTCTTCAACAGCTCATCCGTTGAATAAGCCTCCGTTGAAATATCAATTTCAGTTACGATTGCTCCCAACTTTTTGAATAATTTTCGAGCCGAGCCGACATAACCGGTGTAGCCTTCACGCAGCGAAGCTGTTGGAATAAATGCGACTTTTTATTTTCAATTTCTTCCTTTATCAGACTTCCGGGGCTACCTGCCGCCGCTGGCCTGCGGCGGAGCGGTTGTGTCACTGCTGGCGCTCGGGATGCTGACCGCCGGGTCTGCTGGGGCGGCTCTTGCCCGAGGAAGCTGCACTGGCCGCCCGCTTTGGCAAAAAGCGGAGACCCGGCCCGCGCGGCGGCCATGCGCACGGCTCTTGTCACGGGGCTGGCGCTGCTGCTGCACAATTTCCCGGAGGGCGTGCTGACCTTCTTCGCGGGCACGGCGGATCCGTCGCTCGGTCTGCGCACCGCCGCGGCCATCGCCCTGCACAATATCCCGGAAGGACTTGCTGTGGCCGTGCCGTTTGCTTACGCAACGCGCTGCCGCACCGCGGGTGTGCTGGCGGCTCTCGTTTCCGGTCTGGCCGAGCCGCTGGGGGCTGTGCTGGCGTGGCTGTTCCTGCGTCGGCTCTTCACGCCGGGCTTTCTGAACGGCACCGTTGTGCTGGCGGCGGGCGTCATGGTCTGGGTGGCACTGGCCCAACTGCTGCCCGGTGCCCTGCATCCCGCCCACCGCACCGCGGGCATTTTGGCGCCGCCGTCGGCTGCCTTCTCATGCTGTTAGGCATTGCGGCGCTGCCGTAAATGTGCTATACTATATCTGTATATTTGTGCAAGAAAGGAGCAAGCCGACATGTTGAAAAAAAATCACCGCGCTGCTCCTTGTGCCGCTTTTGCTGGCGGGGTGCAGCGCGGAGGGGAACGTGGAGACCCTGCTGCGCGCGCCGCAGCTCTCCGGCGAAAGCGCGGCCCTGCAGAAGGCGCTGAACAGCTATCTGGGCGGCAGCGCTACCTCTGAAATATCCCGCCAGCGGCGATTTCCTCTCCCCGTTTGCGTTCGGTGACTGGGACGGTGACGGCGTTGACGAGGCAGCAATCCCTGTACACGGCCGACACCACCAGCTCCAATGTCTGGCTTGCTGTGCTGGAGCCGACGAGGGGAGAGCAGCTGGCGCGTCAGCCGCGTGGTGGAGGGCCTGACCAGCGAGGTGCAGAGCTTTTCTGCCGCGCACCTCAGAGACACCGTCGAGCCAGCAGCTGCTGGCAGGGTATGTCTCGCCCCAGGGCGACCAATATCTGGTTGTCTATCAATATGACGGTGATACGTTATCTACGGTCATCAGCAAGAGCTATACCGACATGATCGTCGCCGACTTCACCGGCAAGGGCGACACGCAGGATCTTGTGCTGGCCCTGCCGCCGGACAGCGAACTGGGCGGCGTGACGCTGCAATTACTGACCGCCAACGATGGCGAGTTCCGCTCGACCCAAACGCTGAACCTGGGCGAGGGCGTGTACAGCAGCTGCGCAGCCCTGCACGCGGGCACCGGCAGCGACGACGGTATGTACCTGGTCATGGATGCCTGGACCGGCACAAGCAGTCTGGTATCGGACATCATTCTGTATGACGAAGCAACGGGCTTTTTGCAGCCCTACCGTCCCCAGCGGCATGAGCGACATTCAGCGCAGCACGCTGCGCTACCACCGCGAGCTGCTGAGCCGCGACCTTGATAACAACGGCACGGTGGACATCCCTGTGGAGATCGATGATGGCGGCACCCTGCAGACGCCGATGGACAAGCGGCTGAGCTTTCTGCTCTGGAAGGATTACACCTCGATGGCGGGCGGCAACAGTAAGTTTGGCGTCTACGACAGCGAGTATAACTTTTTATGGAGCTGCCTGAGTCAATGCACGGCAACATCCTGATCCGCTCCAACCAGAGCGGCACGGGTTGGCTGATTTGCAACGCCGATGGCACGACGGTCTACTGCGAGATGCGCGTCGTTGACCCCGCGGATAACGCGGCCACCGGCGTCGGCAACTATCTGCGCATTGCAAACATTGGCAGCCAGCAGCTGCAAGCCCGCGTCGTGTAACGTCGTATTATGGATTGAGCCTGGATTTCATCAGCCAGAACACGGTGCTGCTGGGATCAAATTGATACAGAAAGGGAAATCGGGTTTATGAAACGAGTTTTGGTAGTCGAAGACGAAGCGAGCATCCGCGAAATGGTCGCCCCTGAACCTAAAAATGGCGGGCTGGGAAGTGGTGGAAGCCCCCAGCGCTGAGCGCGCCCTAGAGCTGATGCACGGCGGCGAGCGCTGTGATGCGGCGCTGCTGGACATCATGCTGCCCGGCATGGACGGCTGAGTCTGTGCGAAACCATCCGCCGCGATGACAGCGACATCGGCATTATCATCGTGTCGGCCAAAAGGGCAGGAGAGCGACAAGATCCGCGGCCTGTCCATCGGCGCGGACGATTACATCACCAAGCCGTTTTCAGTGTCGGAGCTGATTGCGCGGCTGGAGGCGCTGACCCGGCGCATCCACCGCGGCACCAGCGGCAGTGTGCCCAAACCTGCCGAGGAGCCGGAGCAGCTGGTCAGCGGGCCGTTCGTGCTGGACGAAAAGAGCCGCATTCTGTACAAGTCCGGCAAGCCCATCGACCTGACGCAGGTCGAGTTCCAAATTATGGAGCTGTTCTTCCGCAATCCGGCTACCGCGCTGGTGCGTGAAAAAATTCTGGAGGGCGTCTGGGGCAAGAATTATTTCGGCGATGTCAAGATCGTGGATGTGAACATCCGCCGCCTGCGGATGAAGATCGAGGACGAACCCAGCAGCCCCCAGCATATCCTCACGGTTTGGGGGTATGGGTATAGGTGGAATGCGTAAACCGGGAACGCCAATCCGTAGGGGCCGGGCATACCCGGCCCTCCACCTGCCATTACCGCCCATTTATCTTTTGCATCGTAGGGAGGGGTCTTGACCCTCCGCGGGGCGTCGAGGACGCCGCCCCCTACATCCTTCGCCGCAAACCTTCCACCAACCGTAGGGGAGGAATTCATCCCTCCCGCGCCGCTTCCGTCATCTCTCACCCCGCCCTCTCACCACCTACCAAAATCCCACAGGAAAGGAGCTCACCGCCATGCAATCCACCAGCATTATCCGCCGCTGGATACGCGGCAGCCTGCTGATCACGGTGCTGGTGCTCGTGCTGGCGGAGGGACTGTTCCTGTACTACAGCTACAACGACCTCTACGGCGGTGTCTGAGCGCGCAGTGGAAAACCGTTCTCCACCGTGGTGGGCCGCCTGCAGGCCACCGGCACGGCGGGGGACACCGCAACCACCGCCGAAAGCCGCGCCAATGTCCTGCGGCGCGTCGTCGAGCAGTTCGACGAGAAGGACAAGTTTGAATTTATGCTGCTGGACGCACAGGGCGTCATCCTGGCGACCAGCAGCGGCACCATGAACCGCGACCTGACAAACGGCACCGACTATGGCCGTGCGCTGACGTCCGCCAACGGCATCGGGTCGGCCATCTTCACAACGCCCAACGGCGAGCGCGTCATGGCCGTGACGATGCTCGTGCCCTACGCGGCGGGCAGCATCGCCGCCATTGCGGATGGTGACAAGCCTGACGCTCGTTGACGGCCAGTGGTGGCGCACCGTCGCCATCTGCGTTGGTCTCGGCGTGCTGGTGCTGGCCTTTACGGTGTGGAGCGGCTTGTTTTTTGTGCGATCCATCGTCCGTCCGCTCGGTGAAGTCGAGGCTACCGCCACCAAAATTGCCAAAGGGTGACATGAAAGTCCGCCTGCCGGACACCCGCTACGACGACGAGATCGGCCGGCTGTGCAAGACCATCAACCAAATGGCCGAGGATCTGGCCGAGACCGAGCGGCTGAAAAACGAGTTCATCTCCTCGGTCAGCCACGAGCTGCGCACGCCGCTGACCTCCATCCGGGGTTGGGTCGAGACGATCAGCAATATCGACGACCCAACGAACGAAAACTACCGCCGCGGCCTCTCGATCATCGGCACCGAGACGGACCGCCTTTATACGATGGTCGAGGAGCTGCTGGACTTCTCCCGCCTGCAAAACGGCATCAAAATGAACTGTCAGGTGCTGGATTTTGTGGCCGAGGCCACCGACGCAGCGCTTTTTGTCGAGGCACGCATCCGCCAGGAGGGGATGCAGCTCGTCTACTCCTGAGCCTCCCGAGCCGTACCCGGTCTGGGCCGATCCTGCGCGGCTGCGGCAGGTGTTTGTGAATCTCTTCGATAATGCGATAAAATATTCCGAGCCGAGCGGTACGATTTTTCTGGAATTGAGCCGCACCCCGGTCACGGTCACGGCGTCCATCCGCGACCAGGGCCGCGGCATCGCGCCCGACGACCTGGAAAAGGTCAAGCAGAAGTTTTTCAAGGCGAAAAACTCGGTGCGCGGCTCGGGCATCGGGCTGGCCGTCGTCGATGAGATCGTCGGCACGCTGGGCGGCAAATTTGACATCGCCTCCACCCTTGGCCAGGGCACGACCGTCACCGTCACCCTGCCCATCTACCACCCCGGGCAGGAGCATCTGCATGACAAGATTTAAAAGGCTTCCCCGTGGGGGAAGCTGTCACCGAAGGTGACTGATGAGGGCAGAGTTTGCGTCAGAACTGCTTTGTGGTTTACTGCGCGGGCTTCCCCTCATCCGGCGCTGCGGCGCCACCTTCCCCCACGGGGGGAAGGCAGAAAAATTTGACAAGGAGAACCATATATGTCCAAAGAATTCCGCACCTCCGTCGGCGGACAAGCCCTGATGGAGGGTATCATGATGCGCGGCCCGGAGAAGATCTGCTGCGCCGTGCGCAAGCCGGACGGCACCATCGACCTGAGCTATGACACCGTCACGACCCACTGGTACAATAAGGTCCCGCTGGTGCGCGGTGTCTGCAACATGGCCGAAAACCTGTACAAGGGCTACCGGTATTTAATGCACGCCGCCGATATAGCGGTGGAGGGCGAAACCGAGCCCGCCGAGTCCAAGCTGGACAAATGGTTCGAGGAACACGCCACCCCCCGCCGTGCAGAACGTGCTCATGATCTGTGCCGCCTTCGTCGGTGTTGTGCTGGCGCTGTTTCTGTTTACGTTTTTGCCCACGTTTTTGACCGGCCTCGTCATGAAGGTTGTCCCGCTGGGGCGCTGGCCGCGCGTCATTCTGGAGGGTGTACTGAAAATGGTCATCTTCCTTGGGTATATGTTCCTCTGCACCCGCTTCAAGGAGCTGCACCGCGTCTTTGAGTACCACGGTGCCGAGCATAAGACCATCGCCTGTTACGAGGCCGGGCTGCCCCTGACGGTGGAAAACATCCGCAAACAGAGCCGCTTCCACCCCCGCTGCGGCACCAGCTTTATGATTCTCGTCATCATTATCAGCATCTTTTTGTATGCGGTGCTGCCCTGGACCAGCACGGGAATGCGTATTGTGTACAAGCTGTGCATGTTCCCACTTTTAGTCGGTATTTCGTATGAAATTCTGAAATGGGCGGGCCGCTCGGACAGCCTGCTGTCCAAGATCGTCTCCCAGCCCGGGCTGTGGATGCAGCGACTGACGACCTTTGAACCGGATGACTCGATGATCGAGGTCGCCATTGCCGCTGTGACCCCGGTCCTGCCCGAAAAACAGGAGGAAGCCCGCTGGTGAATACTGCTTATCAAAGTCTTTGCGCCCGGCTCATGATGGCCGGTGTGCCCGATGCCCGCTTTGACGCGGTGCAGCTGTACAAATTTGTCACGGGCCGTGACCCGCGCCTGGACGACGGCCCCACTCCCGACGAGGCTTCGAGCCTGCGGGTCCTGGGTGAGCGCCGCGCCGCCCGTGAGCCGCTGCAATACCTGCTGGGCGAGTGGGATTTTATGGACTTTTCGCTCAAAGTCGGCCCCGGCGTGCTCTGCCCCCGGGCTGACAGCGAGGTCGTCTGCGAGACGGCCATCGAGCTGTTGAAGGACGCAGAAGCGCCCGTCGTCTACGACCTCTGTGCGGGCACGGGCTGCCTGGGCCTGGGCATTGCCAGGCATCTGCCCGGCGCGGCTGTGACCTGTGTGGAAAAAGCGCCGATGCCTGGCCCTACCTGACCGCCAATGTGGCGGGGGACCGGCGTGCAGGCCGTGCAGGACGACATCTTTACCTATTATAATAGACTGCCCTCCGGCGGGGCCGATCTCATTATCTCGAACCCGCCCTACCTGACGGCGGAGGAGATGGCACACCTGATGCCGGAGACGGCCAGAGAGCCTGCCATGGCGCTGGATGGCGGCGCGGACGGCCTGGATTTTTACCGCCTGCTGACGACCCGCTACAAGGCCGCACTGCGCCCGGGCGGCTGGCTGGTCATGGAGATCGGCTGTGCCCAGGCTGCCGACGTGCTGGCGCTGGGGGCGGCCAACGGCTGGGGCAACGGCAGCTGCCGTAAAGACTACGGCGGCAACGACCGGGTTGTTTTGCTGCAAAAACCTGAAAAAAAGCTGCTGAAAATCCGATTTATGGGACACAAAACACACAACAAAATGTTGTAATTTACTCGTAAATCGTATATAATAGGTACAAACGCAAATCATAAGCATACTTGCAGATAAAAGGAGAACCGCAACATGGCAGCAAAAAAAAGATACCGCACCCAAAACGGCAGCCCCCGCCGCCGATAAGAAGGCCGCGCTGGAAACCGCGCTGGCGCAGATTGAAAAAGCAGTTCGGCAAGGGCGCCGTCATGAAGCTGGGCGCCAACGTCACGATGCAGGTCGACGCCATCCCCACCGGCAGCCTGGGCCTCGACCTGGCGCTGGGCATCGGCGGTGTGCCCCGCGGGCGTATCGTCGAGGTCTACGGCCCCGAATCCTCCGGTAAAACGACGCTGGCACTGCAAATTCTGGCAGAGGCCCAGAAGATGGGCGGAGAGGTCGCTTTCATCGACGTCGAGCACGCCCTCGACCCGACCTATGCCGCCGCGCTGGGCGTTGACATTGACAGTCTGCTGGTCAGCCAGCCGGACACCGGTGAGCAGGCCATGGAAATTTGCGAGGCCCTTGTGCGCTCCGGCGCGATTGACGCAGTCGTTGTCGACTCCGTTGCCGCCATGGTGCCCCGCGCCGAAATTGAGGGCGAGATGGGCGACAGCCATGTCGGCCTGCAGGCCCGCCTGATGAGCCAGGCCCTGCGCAAGCTGACCGGCGTTATCGGAAAGACGAACACCGTCTGCATCTTCATCAACCAGCTGCGCGAAAAAGTCGGCATCGTCTATGGCAACCCCGAAGTCACCACCGGCGGACGCGCACTGAAGTACTATTCCAGCGTGCGGATCGACGTGCGCCGCATCGAGGGGCCTGAAGGACTCCACCGGTGCGTTCATCGGCAACCGCACCCGCGCCAAGATTGTCAAGAACAAGGTCGCGCCCCCCGTTCCGTGAGGCAGAGTTCGACATCATGTTCGGCGAGGGCATCTCCAAAATCGGCGAAATTCTTGACCTCGGCGTCAAGCTGGGTGTCGTCAGAAGAGCGGCGCGTGGTTCAACTACGGCGAGATGCGCTTGGGTCAGGGCCGCGACAATGCCAAGCAGTTCCTGAAGGACCACCCCGAGGTCTCCGACGAGATCGAGAAGATCGTCCGCGCGAACTCTGACCGCCTGCTGGCCGCCGGTAAGAAGGGTACCGTCAAGCCGCTGGACCCGAGTGAGGTCATCAAGCCCGCGGCAGCCGCTGAAGCCCCTGCCGCTCCCGCCGCCAAGACGACGGGCAGCGAGGTCGACCTCGATATTATGGTCGATGAATAAGCCATGCCGCGCTTAACGCAAATCAAAGGAGACAAAAAAGGCCGTCTGGCGCTGTTTTTTGGACGGCGAGTTTGCCTTCTCGCTGGATGAGGACACCTTCGCCGCTGCCGCCCTGCACCAGGATGACGAGCTGGAGGACTGGCAGATCGAGGAACTGCGCAAGAAAAGCGAAACCCGCCGCGCACTGGACAAGGCCATGGATTACCTGGCCCTGCGCGACCATGCGACGGGGGGAGCTATACCAAAAGCTCTGCCGTAAGTTCGACGCCCACAGCGCCGCCTACGCCGTGGCGCGGGCGGGGGAGCTGGGACTTTTAAACGATGTCTCGTTTGCCCGCCGCCGCGCCGCGGAGCTGCTGCGCAAGCGAAAATCCCGCCGTGAAATTTTAAACGATTTGTCGGCAAAAGGTATCGACCGCGACACCGCCGCCGAGGTGGTGGAGGAGTTGTTTGCCGAGACAGACGACGGCGAAAGCCCCGGGCTGGAGACGGCCCGCGCGCTTGTGCAGCGGCAGTACGCCGCCAAACTGGCTGCGGGCAAGCGGGACCAGGTAGCGGCCGCGCTGGCCCGCCGCGGATTTTCCCATGCGGTGATACGGGAAGTGCTGTCCGACGACGAATAAAATCCAGCTGCCCTGTAGGGGCCGGGCATGCCCGGCCCTCAGCCTGCCGATTGCATCCCCTTACCGGTTCGCATTGTAGGGAGGGGTCTTGACCCCTCCGCGGCGGCCAGAGGGCTGGCCGCCCTACAATTTCGGCAAACATCTGCCGCCCTGCGGGGTGTCGGGGAACCGCCCCTATAATCCTGCGATATTCAAACCATACAATATTATATTAAAGGACTACCCAATGAAAATTGCGATCATCTCCCTCGGCTGCCCCAAAAACCAGGTGGACGCCGACGTATTCTGTCATGCCCTCATCAAGGACGGCCACACCACCGTGGGCGGACCCCGCCGAAGCAGATATCATCATCATCAACACCTGCGGCTTTATCGAGTCTGCCAAGACGGAGGCTATCGAGAACATCCTCATGGCCTGCCAGTACAAGCAGGAAAACCCCGACCTCAAGGTCATTGTGACCGGCTGCCTGGCTGAGCGCTACAAGCAACAGATCATCCAGGAGATCCCTGAGGTGGACGCGGTCGTCGGCATCGGCTCTAACGCCGCGCTGCCCGCCATCGTCCGCCGCGTCTGTGTCCACGGTGCGGGCCAGACCGAGAGCTACGGCCCCAAGAGCGATATGCCGCTGGGCGGCGCCCGCGTCATCTCGACCCCACGCCACTATGCGTACTTAAAAATTGCCGAGGGCTGCAACAACGGCTGCTACTACTGTGCTATCCCGCTGATCCGCGGTGCGCTGCGCAGCCGTGAAATCAACGACTGCGTGGCCGAGGCCCGCTGGCTGGCGGGCGAGGGTGTGCGCGAGCTGATCCTTGTTGCGCAGGACCCCACCGCCTACGGCGAGGATTGGGGCAAGCCCGGTGCCATCTGTGAGTTGCTGGACCGCTTGCAGGAAATCGAGGGCATCCGCTGGATTCGCGTGCTGTACGCCTATCCTGAACGCATCACCGATGAATTTATCGCCGCCATGGTGCGCAACACCAAGGTCGTGCCGTATCTTGACCTGCCCATCCAGCACTGTGATGATGCCGTGCTCAAGGCGATGAACCGCCGCGGCGGCCGCAGAGAGATCGAGGATGCCATCGCCCGTCTGCGGGCGGCCATCCCCGGCATTACCCTGCGCACCACCCTCATCGCCGGCTTCCCGGTGAGACCGAGGAGCAGTACGCCGAACTGTGCGACTTCGTCAAGACCGTCAGGTTTGACCGCCTCGGCTGCTTTGCCTACTCCGCCGAGGAAAACACCGTGGCCGCAAAAATGCCGAACCAGATCGACGAGGAGACCAAGCAGCGCCGCGCCGACCACATCATGGAACTGCAGGCCGAAGTCAGCGCCGAGCGCGAGGGTGAGAAGGTCGGCAATACCTATGAGTGCATCTGCGACGGCGTGGACGAGAGCGGCAGCTATCTGCTGCGCAGCCAGGCCGACTGCCCCGAGATCGACGGCAACGTGCTGACCCCCGCGGACACCCCGCTGGAGACCGGCGCGTTCTATAACGTGACCATCACTGACTCTGACACTTACGACCTGTACGGCTATGTGGAAGAAAAGCTGGAGGACTAAGGTATGAATCTGCCCAATAAACTTACAATGATGCGTGTTGTTTTGGTACCGGTGTTTATGGTGTTTGCCGCTTACAGCCGCTACGGCACCGCGGACTTTCGCGGGCTTTATGCTTATTGCCGGGATTATCTTTGCCGTGGCCAGCTTCACGGACTTTCTGGACGGCTACCTGGCGCGCAAGAATAACCTTGTCACCGATTTCGGCAAGTTTATGGACCCGCTGGCGGACTAAGTGCCTGACCACCGCCGCCTTTCATTTATATGGTGGCGGCGGCATCTGCTGCCCCGTGGTGCTGGCCGTCATCATGTTCCGTGAGTTTGCCGTGGCGGGTGTGAGGATGCTCGCTGCCGAGACCGGCACTGTCATCGCCGCCAACATGTGGGGAAAGGTCAAGACGGTTCTGCAGATGCTGACCATCATCTTCTACTACTTTGACGGCGCGCTGGCCAGGCCCCACCGATGTGATGGCCGTGGGGCTGATTACCCAGATTTTGTGCTGGCTGTGCGGCGCGGCCACCGTGCTTTCCGGCGGCATCTACCTGTGGCAGAACCGCAAGCTGTTCATGCAGGCGAAGTAACAGCCGCCGCGCAGTAGGGGCCGGGCATGCCCGGCCCGCGGCCTTGCCATACATGCCATTCTACATCAGGTGCCGGGCCGGACATGTCCGGGCCCCTACAAGGCAACGGACCCAATAAGGAGACCCCAACTTGTCAAAGCTCAATCTCCGTACATTTTTAAAATGCATCTACCGCAGGATGACCCGCCTGGAGCGGGCCGTCCTGTTGCTGCTGTGCATTTTTGCCGTCAAGTTCGTGTTCAGCACGGCAGCGCATTTTGCCGTGCCGCTGCAAGTTGTCGATATGCTCGGCAGCGGGCGGAATCCGGTGGATGTATGGCTGCTGCTGCTCTCCTGCACGGCGGTGCTGGGCACATTCTGCCTGTACCGCCGCGCGGCGCGGGCGATTGGCGCAAAATGCACAAAAGCGGATGCCGTCATTTTAGCAGTCTGCATAGCGGCCAGCGCCGCATTCTATCTGCACGCCATGGTGGGCCGCCAGAGTCTCTACCTGTGGGACAACGCGACCTACTACAATCTGCAGGTGCGGCTGGAATCCAACTTTGCGGACGGCGTCTTTACCGGTGTCGGCTCGACCATCTACAAGACGTGGTTCAACGACTACGCGCCGCTGGTCATCAATCTGCTGGCAGAGCCGTTCTTTACGTTCACACCGCGCACGGCCAACACCTTTGCGCTGCTCTTCGCGCTGCTGATCCCGTCGCTCGTCTATTACAGCGCATGGCTTCTTCTGACGGTGCTGCGCCGAAAATTGCAGCCAAAGGCCCCGGTGCTGTTCACGGCGCTCTCTATGGCATTCGTCCTGTTGCTGCCGCTTTTGCACATTGCGCTCTACCGTGGTATGCCGGACCTGCTCGGTGTCGCGTTCGCGTTTATGCTGATGGCGCTCGGCGTCGGGTACGATTTCAGCCAGCCGGCCCCCGCGCGGCTTGTGTCGCTGGCGGCCTTCACCGGGACTGCTGATGCTGACCCGCCGCAGCTATATGTTTACCGTTGTGGCGTTCTTTTTGCTGTATGGCGTTTGGGTGTTGGCCCGCGCTGCACGCGCCCGGCAGGTACAGACCGCCCTGCGCTTCGGCAGGTTTGCTGCGGCATCGCTGTTCTGTGTCGGCGTGCCGCTGCTGCCGATGTTCTGGCGCATCGTCCGGGCCGATTACAGTGACCGCTACGCGACCTACCAGACCGGCGGCTTTCTGGCAGAGCTGGCCAACCAGCGTGTCTATCTGGGCTGGCTCGTGTTTGCGATTATGCTGATCGGCATATTATACGGGCTGTATAATGCTAAGGCCCGTGCGCTCGCCGTTCTTGCCGCCGTCGGCGCGGTGCTGACCGTGCTGCTTGTGACCCGGGTGCAGAACATGGACGACCACCAATCCCTGGCCGTCGCACCGTTCTACCTGCTGGGCTGCTTCCTCTGTGCGCTGCTCGTCAGCAATCTGCCGTGGGCGTGGCCGCGCCGCATTCTGGCAGCAGCGGCGGGCGTGCTGTGTGCGCTGAACTTCGGCGCGTGCAGCCAGCTGCTGCCGGTGGTTTTCCCCAGCGGATTTTACAGCGGACTGTACTTTTACGTGGACAGCCCCCGCAATGATTTACAGCAGGTCGCCGAGGTCAACGCCTGGCTGCGGGAGAACTGCACCGGCGAAACTCAGCCTACATGATCTGTCACGGTGTGGTATACAGCCCGGATGTGTTCCGCGTTTCGGCCCTGCCGGACGAGACTATCCGCGAGATCCTGCCCTACGGCGCCTGCAACCCCGGCAACGATGCCTTCCCGAAGGAACTGCTCACGGCGCAGGTCGTGCTGACCTGCACGCCGTTTGACCCCAACAACCACACAGAGAAGATGGACGCCGCTTTCCTGGAAAACCAGGAAAAGTACGCGCCGTTTGAGATTGCAGCGGAGTTTGACATGGGCAACGGCTACACCATCACGGCCTACCGCCGCGTTAAGGCACCGACGGCGGCAGAGCTCGACACCTACCGCGCCTATCTGGCCGAGGAGAACGAGCGGTTCCCCTACAATTTCAGTGCTGTCTGGGACGAGCTGGCCGTGCAATTCGCAAATAACGGCTGAATCCCCCTTGCAACCGTGCGTTGCGTTGGCTATAATAAAAGCATCCCTATATAGAGGAAGGAACGTGCAAGCTATGCAGATCTTCAACACCATGACCCGCCAGAAAGAGGAGTTTGTCCCCAGAAGGAGGGCGAGTACCGCATCTATGTCTGCGGCCCTACGGTTTACAACTACATCCACATCGGCAATGCCCGCCCGATGATCGTGTTTGACACGCTGCGCCGCTATCTGGAATATTGCGGCAATAAGGTCTACTATGTTTCCAACATCACCGATATTGACGATAAGCTGATTAAAAAAGGCCAAGAAGAGGGCACCACGATGCAGGAGGTCGCCCGCAAGTTTGAGGCCGAGTACATCAGGGATTCCGACGGTCTGAACGTCAAGGCTCCCACCGTGCGCTCCCCGCGCTACCGAGCATATCGGCGAGATCATCCACATCGTCAAAGATCTGGTCGAGTCCGGCCACGCCTATGTGGCGCGCAACGGCGATGTCTACTTCCGCGTCAAGTCTGACCCGGACTACGGCAAGCTGAGCCACCTCAACCTCGATGATCTCGAGAGCGGCAACCGTGAGCTGCGCAGCCGATGGACGACAACCTGAAGGAGGACCCCGCCGATTTCGCAGTCTGGAAGGCCGCCAAGCCCGGCGAACCCTACTGGGAAAGCCCCTGGGGCACGGCCGCCCCGGCTGGCACATCGAGTGCAGCGCCATGGCCCGCAAGCACTTGGGCAAAACCATCGACCTCCATTGCGGCGGCCAGGACTTGATCTTCCCCCACCACGAGAACGAGATCGCCCAGAGCGAGTGTGCCAACGGCTGCACCTTCAGCCGCTACTGGATGCACAACGGCTTCCTGAACATCAACAACGAGAAGATGTCCAAGAGCGCAAACAACTTCTTCACGGTGCGCGAGATCGCCGACAAGTACGGCTATGAGCCGATCCGCTACTTTATGCTGACAGCTGGCTACCGCATGCCGCTGAATTACACGGTCGAGCTGATCGAGAGTTGCAAGAACAGCCTTGAGCGTATGTACACCTGCCGTGACAACCTCGATTTCGCCATCGAGCACGCCCACGGCACCGACACTGTACTGGTGGAAAAGTGCGAGGATGCGCGCAAAAGTTCAAGGCTGCCATGGACGACGACCTGAACACCCCCGATGCCCTGGCCGCTATTTTCGACCTGGTCAAGGACATCAACACGCTGTCCGATGTCTCCGACAAGGCAACGCTGGAGACTGCCGCCAAGACGATGGACGAGCTGACCGGCGTGCTGGGCCTGCTGTACAACCGCAAAAAGACCGACAGCATCCCTGCCGAGGTCACGGCGCTGGTCGAGGAGCGCGCCGCCGCCAAGAAGGCCAAGGACTGGGGCCGTGCGGATGCGATCCGCGCCCAGCTGACCGAGATGGGCTGGAGCGTGACCGACACTGCCCAGGGGGCCCGAAAATCGCAAAAAAGTGCTGTAAGTAACAAAAACAGATGCAGGGGCGGCCTGCGCATGCAGGGGCGGCCTGCGCATCTGCGCCGCAGGGCGCGGGTGCGCGGGCTGGCCCCTGCTTTTGTGTGTAACATGACGAAGCAACGAACAAAATCAAATAAGAGCCTCTGGGTGCTGTTGGGCGGTGCCCTGCTGCTGCGCCTGGTGCTGGCCCTTGTGACCGAGGGCTCCCCCTACGACATGAGCTGCTTTGTGGCCTGGGGCGACAAGCTGGCCACCGAGGGCCCCGCCGCCTTTTACAGCGAGGGCTACTTTGCCGACTACCCGCCCGGCTACCTGTGGGTGCTGGGGCTGGTGGGGCCATCCGCGCCGCGCTGCACATTGCCTACGAGTCCAAAGGGACCTACTTTCTGCTGGCGCTTGTGCCGTCGCTCTGTGACTGCGGGCTGGCGTGGCTCGTCTACAGAACGGCAAAGCGCAGCAGCCGGAGGCGTGAAGGAGCATACCGCGCTGGTGCTGGCGGCGTTTACGGCGTTCAACCCGCTGATGCTGTTCGACACCGGTGTCTGGAAGCAGATCGACGGCGCGTTTGCGCTGCCGCTTGTGCTCTGCTTTTGTGCTGCTGGAGCAGCGGCGCTACCTGCCCGCCGCCGTGCTGTACGGCGTGGCGCTGGCCATCAAGCCGCAGGCGCTGCTGTTCGGCCCGGTGCTGGCGGTGTGCTATCTGGCGGCAATTACGCTGGAAAAGGACCGCCTGCGCGCCTTTGGCCGCTGTTTTGGCGGCGCGGCGCTGGCACTGCTGCCGCCGCCGCTGCTGACAGGTCTGCCTTTTTTGGCGTTGTGCAGTTGATCCCGAAGCTGATCGACAAATACACCGGCACAATGTCCGGCTACCCCTACGCGACGATCAACGCTCTTTAACTGGCTGGCGGCGCTGGGCGGCAACTGGAAGGGGCAGGCTGACCCGGCATTGTTTGGCATCAGCTGGCAGCAGCTTGGGTGCCTCAACATTCTGCTGGTCACGGCGGGGCTGGCGTATTTTGCGGTGCGCAGCGCCCGGGGCGGAGCTTCTCACCGCTGCTGCTGGCGGCGTACTATGGCATCGGTGTGTTCACGCTGGCCCACTGTATGCATGAGCGCTACATGGTGCCCGGCGTGCTGCTGACGCTGCTGGCCGCCGCGCACTGGAACGACATCCGCCTGTATGCGGCGGGGGTGGGCCTGTCGCTGACCGGGTTCATCAACCTGGCCACGGTCTACTCGCTGACCGGCTCCGACGACGAATGGCTGACCAGCGCCACCAGTTCCACGGTGGCCGTCCTGACCGGCCTTGGGGGAGACGGTCTGCTTTGTGCTGCTGATGTTTGCAGTGTGGGACATTGCCCGCCATGGCCACACGCTGGCCCTGCCCGAGGCAAAGCCGGAAACTGCCCCCGCCCGTGCCCGCACCGCAGCCGAAATGGACCCGCCGCGAGGTGGGCGCACTGCTGGCATTGACGGCGGCCACGGCGGTGCTGAGCTTTTAGCTACCTGGGCAGCCGCACCGCGCCGCAGGACCCGCTGGACGCGACAGGCACGGCGCTCTCCGAGAGTGTGACGCTGGACGGCAGCGCGCGGTCTCGCTGTGGGTGTACCCGGGCATTTCCTTCGGCGGCAGTATGACCGTGACCGATGCCAACGGCAGCACGGTCTTTGAAAAAGAACTGAACTACGGCACCTGCTTCAGCTGGACAGCGAACAACGTGCAGCTGGCGGCGGGCACCCAGCTGACGGTCATGGTCGAGAACGCCCAGCTGTTTGAACTGGCCTTCCGCGATGCCAACGGCCGGCTGGTGCCGGTCACGGGCGGCGGTGCGCTGCTTGATGAGCAGGATGCTGTCCCGGATACTATCAGCCAGCTGAACAGTATGTATTTTGACGAGATTTACCACGGCCGTACCGGTTATGAGCAGCTGCACCGGATGCCTGTCTATGAGACGACCCACCCGCCCCTCGGCAAGGATCTTATCATGCTGGGGATTGCGCTGTTCGGCATGACCGGGTTCGGCTGGCGGTTCGCCGGTACGCTGTTCGGTGTGCTGCTGGTGCCGCTGGCATGGTGCTTTGTGCGCCGCCTGACCCGCAAGCCATGGGTGGCGGCGGTCTCTGGCGTGCTGCTGGCGCTGGATTTCATGCGTTTTTCCCAAAGCCGCCTGGCAACGATTGACGTCTACGGCACGTTTTTCATCCTGCTGGGAGCCTACTGTATGGTGTGGTACTGCCAGCGGGTGCTGACCGACGGCGTGCAGCATGCGCTGCTGCCGATGGTGCTGGGCGGCATCGCCTTCGGGTTGGGCTGCGCAGCCAAGTGGACCGGCATCTATGCGGGGGCTGGGCTGGCGGTGCTCTACCTGGGCGTTCTCTACGCCCGCTGGCAGCAGAAGCGGCCCGGCTTCTGGGCAGAGTTCCGCACGGCGGCGGTGGGCGGCGTACTGTTCTATGTGCTGCTGCCGCTCTGCATCTACATTGGGTCCTATTTGCCGTACTGGTGGCGCGATCCGACGTTCAGCCTGGCGATTGGTGGCAGTGCCAGGTCTCGATGTTCAATTACCACGCGACGCTGAAGGCGACCCACCCGTTTGAGAGCCGCTGGTACACTTGGCTGCTGGGCCTGCGCCCGGTGTGGTACTACCGCAACGGTTACCTGCCCTACGGCATGAAGGCCAGCATTGTGGGCATGGCCGGGCCGGTCATCTGGCTGGCCGGGCTGGCGGCGCTGGTCGGGCTGCTGTGGCGGCAGGTCAGCGGGCGCGGCAGCCGCCAGGGCGCGGGCGTGCTGATTTTGTACGGCACGCAGCTGATCCCCTGGATGCTGGTGTCGCGGTGTACGTTCTTGTACCATTATTTCCCCAGCTCCATGTTCTGTCTGGCGGCGCTGGCACTGGTGCTGGCGCGGATGAAGCGACGTAGACTGGGCGAAAAAAGATCGCCGCGGGCCTCTGCGTGGTGGCGCTCGTCCTGTTTGTGCTCTATTATCCGGCGCTCTCCGGGCTGCCCATTCCCGCCTGGTGGGCTGACGCCCTGAATGCCCTGCCGAGCTTTGGGTTCTATTACCAGCGCAGCGCTGCAGGGTAGAAAGCTCGATGCAGCGGGTCTTGGTGTCCAGGCTACGGGCCACGGTGTTGGCCAGGAAGCGGGCGGTACCGGTCAGGGCTTTGTGGCCGAATGCGTCCACCGCGTGCACATCGTCAGCCAGCTCGCAGACATAACGGCCATCCTCCAGCTTGACGCCCTCGGAGACGGCGATCACGATGCTGGGCTTCTTCTCCTGCATGACGCGGACTTTCTCAATGAAGTGGTCCACATTGAACGGGACTTCGGGCAGGCAGATCATATCCACGCCCTCGCAGTCATCGCCCTTGGCCAGAGCGGCGGCAGCGGTCAGCCAGCCGGCGTTGCGGCCCATGATCTCCACCACGGTGACATACTTGGTGCCGTAAACGGTGGCGTCGCGGATGATCTCTTTCATCACCACGCCGATGTACTTGGCAGCAGAGCCGTAGCCGGGGGTGTGGTCAGTGACCATCAGGTCGTTGTCGATGGTCTTGGGCACGCCCATAAAGCGGATGTCGCTCTGGATGCGTGCGCCGTAATCTGCCAGCTTGCCGATGGTGTCCATGGAGTCGTTGCCGCCGATGTAGAAGAAGTAACCGATGTTCAGCTTCTCCAGGATGGCAAACAGCTTCTTATACACAGCTTCATCGGTGTGCCAGTCCGGCAGTTTGTAGCGGCAGCTGCCCAGGAAGCTGGACGGCGTGCGCTTGAGCAGTTCGATGTCGAGGTCGTCCGTCAGCAGGGTGGACAGATCCACCACGCGCTCCTCCAGCAGGCCTGCAACACCGTTGCACATGCCGTATACGACATCGGCACCGCGGCTCTTGCAGCTCTCGAACACACCGGCCAGACTTGCGTTAATAACGGAAGTAGGGCCGCCAGACTGACCAACGATTGCATTTTTACCCATGATGATTTCTCCTTTGTTTTTTTCTGTTTCGGCTTTTATTCTAAAATCGTGCAGGGAGCACGAAAACAGACGCGGAAAGGGGGACAAAGGCTTTGCCCGGCCGCCCGGGCAGAACAAGATTTACAGACGGATGTGGCGCGGAGTACCGTTGACGTAAACGGGGGTCACTTCGTCCAGAATCAGCGGGCGGGCGTACTCCTCAAAGGCCGCCGTCACCTGCATCCCGTCCGGGGTGATCCAGTCCAGGGGCACTTTCTTCTCCAGGTTTGCCACCTGCTGCACATCCACCGACTCGGTGATGCACTGGTAAGGGTAGCTGGATATCCGCTTGAGGGCGATCATCCGGCCCGTCTCGCCTGCAAAGGCTGCTGCTGCGGCGGCGCCACCCACGGCGTAAGCCTCGTTCACGTCGGTGCGGCTGGCCAGATGGCTGGCGCAGCGCTGCAGGGTCGAGAACTCAATGGCGCGGCTCTTGCAGCCCAGCTTCTCGTGGATGAGCTCGGAGAGGTAGCGGCTGGTGCCGCTCAGGATGGCCTTGTGACCAAAGGCGTCCAGCTGCCCGGCCCCGGAGACGAGGTCGCACAGGTAGGTGCCGTCAGCCGTCTTGACGCCCTCGCTGGCCGCGATGATGACATTGGGCTTGGTGCGCTGCAGCTCGTCCACCTTGGCCAGGAATTTTTCCGGGTCAAAGGGGACTTCCGGCAGGAGGATGAGGTCGGGGCCGTCACAGTCCTCGCCGCCGGCCAGACAGGCCGCACCGGCCAGCCAGCCCGCGTGGCGGCCCATGATCTCGGCCACCGTCACGCTGCGGATGTTGTAAACAGAGGAATCACGGATGACCTCTTTGAGGATGGTGGCAATGTACTTGGCGGCAGAGCCGTAGCCCGGCGTGTGGTCTGTCAGGCAGAGATCGTTGTCGATGGTCTTGGGGACCCCGATGAACCGGACGCTGCTGCCCACCTTGGCTCCCGTAGCGGGAAAGCTTTGCAATGGTGTCCATGGAGTCGTTTCCGCCAATGTAGAACACCGCGCAGATGTCGTATTTGTCAAACAGGGTAAACAGTTTGACGAACGGGGTGGAATCCGTCTCCGGGTCCGGCAGCTTGAAACGGCAGCTGCCCAGATAGCTGGAGGGGGTGCGCTTGAGCAGCTCAATGCTCATGCGGTCGTCCAGCAGGACATTCAGCTCCAGCAGCTCTTCCTTGAGCAATCCCTCAATGCCGTACTTCATACCGTAGACGGTATCCGCGCCCAGGCTGCGGGCCGCCTTGTACACGCCCGCCAGACTGGAATTGATGACGGCCGTGGGGCCGCCGCTCTGGCCGATGATGATGTTCTTGGCCATGAGAACCTCCTTCTTACCGATCGGAAAAATTTCTACTTCCGCAGCCGCTTTCCGCGCGGCTCCCGCATGGTGTGCGATACGCCCTGCACTGCGTGTCGCGGCGGGAATGGTGAACCAACGGCTGCAAGTAGTACAAAAATGATGACAGCATGTGAATGCACTTCAAGAAATAGGCACAAAACTGTCACATTTC
>VOFC01001023.1_pt1 | contig 32905 bp, 30 predicted proteins | sample 5384161 | NCBI WGS metagenome assembly VOFC01 (sample SAMN12384722, study PRJNA508395) | human gut metagenome | isolation source: healthy gut B | host: Homo sapiens
CATCATACACGAAAAAGAGCCATTGCACATCCATTTTGTGCAACGGTTTTTATTTTTCACTCCGTTTTACTGTGCACTGTAAATGCTGCCCATCGTCCAGGAATTATCCGCGCTGTACTTGGCGTGGTTGCGCAGGTAGGTGACCCATGCGCCGTAAAGCCGTTGCCTGCAGAGAGATGCACGCCATCCGGCGCTGCAAGCATCTCCTTCAGGTTGCCCCGCGCCGTCGGCAAGGGTCTCCCACAGGTCAAGGTAAACGCATCCCTTGCTGGCGGCCAGCTGAGCCAGCTGCTCGTTCACACCGCGCAGCACATCCGATGCAAGGCCGGGCTTTTTCGGCAGCTGCCGAGGGTCGCACCGGCGGGATAGACTGCACGTAGATCACGCAGTCCTCGCCCAAAGCCTCGCGCAGCATATCCAGCATCTGGCCATAGTAGGCAAGGAAGCGATCCGAAGCGCCCAGCGTGGTGAGGGTGTTAGTGCCCAGCAGGATATACAGCTTCTTGGGCCGGGCAGCGGCCAGCACATCCAGCGCTACCTCCTGCCCGCGGGTGGGGCTTTTGACTGCGCTGCGGTTCACAATGGCATCCGGGCCAACGCCGGTATAGCCGCAGATGAGTGCCCCGCCCAGATTGATCTGGTAATCCGAGAAGCCCACCGTCAGACTGTCACCCAGAAAGGCTGCGTCCGCAAAGTAGCTCAGGTCCACCTGCCCGCAGCTGGGCTGGCGGATGACGCTGGCATCATAGGCTTTGACGGTGTAGGCCCCAGCGCTCTGAGCGATGTACAAATGATAAGAATGAAATTTGCAAAAGGAGGTTCTCATGGCCAAGAACGTGATCATTGGTCAGAGCGGCGGCCCTACCGCCGTGATCAACTCCAGTCTGGCAGGCGTGTACAAAGCCGCCTGCAGCCCTGGGTGCAGACAAGGTGTACGGCATGAAATACGGCATCGAAGGTCTGCTCAAGGAAGAAATGCTGGAGCTGAACGTCCTGCTGGACGACCGCATGAGCATTGAACTGCTCAAGCGCACACCTTCCAGCTACCTTGGCAGCTGCCGTTACAAGCTGCCGGACCCGGATGTGGACTCCGCACCCTTCATCAAACTGTTCACCCTGTTTGACAAGTACGACATCTGCGCGGTGTTCTACATTGGCGGTAACGACTCCATGGACACCATCGCAAAGCTTTCCCGCTACGGTGAGCGCGTGGGCAGCAGCGTGCGGTTCATCGGTGTGCCCAAAACCATCGACAACGACCTGTGCCTGACCGACCACACCCCCGGCTACGGCTCTGCCGCCAAGTACATTGCCACTATTTTAAAGGAAGTCATCCGGGATTCCTCCGTGTATGACATCCGCAGCGTGACCGTGGCCGAGATCATGGGCCGACATGCGGGCTGGCTTGCCGGTGCGGCCTGCCTTGCGGGCGGCGACGACTGCGAAGGCCCGGATCCGATCCTGCTGCCGGAGGTGCCCTTCGATCAGGACAAGTTCCTTGCCAAGGTGGACGAGCTGCAGCGCCGCAAGTCCAATGTGCCGACGGCACCTATCTGTGCGATCTGGTGTCCACCGCAGGCCAGCTGGATGCCTTTGGCCACAAGGCCGTGCTCAGCGGCACCAGCCGTTATCTCTCCGACCTCATCCACGACAAGCTGAACTGCAAGAGCCGTGCCATCGAGTTTTCCACCCTGCAGCGCTGCGCCAGCCATCTGGCCAGCCGCACGGATGTGAACGAAGCCTACGCTGTGGGCGGTGCCGCAGCAGCCGCCGCCTTTGCGGGCGAGACCGGCCGCATGATCGCGCTCAAGCGCATTTCCGCTTATCCCTACCAGTCCATCACCGAGTCGGTGGATGTGCAGCAGGTGGCAAACCTTGAAAAGAAGGTGCCGCTGGACTGGATCAGCCCCGACGGGATGCAGGTGACTGCTGCCTTTGAGGAGTACGCCCGTCCGCTGATCCTGGACGAGGTAACGCCCGTCTATGTCAACGGCACCCCGCGCCACATCTATTGCCGAAACAGAAAAACAAAAAAGGAGAAATCATCATGGGTAAAAATGCAATCGTTGGTCAGTCTGGCGGTCCTACTTCCGTCATCAATGCAAGCCTTGCAGGCGTATTTGAGAGCTGCAAGAACCGCGGCGCAGAGATCGTTTACGGTATGTGCAATGGCGTTGCCGGTCTGCTGGAGGAGCGGGTGGTGGATCTTTCCACCGTGCTGACGGACGATCTGGACATCGAGCTGCTCAAGCGCACCCCGTCCAGCTTCCTCGGCAGCTGCCGCTACAAGCTGCCGGACTGGCATGAGGACGAGACCGTCTACAAAAAGCTGTTCGCCATTCTGGAAAAGCTGAACATCGGCTACTTCTTCTACATCGGCGGCAACGACTCCATGGACACCATCGGCAAGCTGGCCGAGTACGGCGAGCGCATCCAGAGCGACATCCGCTTTATGCGTGCCCAAGACCATCGACAACGACCTGATGGTCACCGACCACACCCCCGGCTACGGCTCTGCTGCCAAGTACATCGGCGTGGTGATGAAGGAGATCATCCGCGATGCCACCGTGTACGGCACCAAGTACGTCACCGTGGTGGAGATCATGGGCCGCAACGCCGGCTGGCTGACCGCTGCCGCCGCTTTGGCAAAGAGTGACGACTGCGAGGGTGTGGACATGATCTGCCTGCCCGAAGTGCCCTTCAATGTGGAACACTTCATTGAAAAGGTGCGCGTGATGCAGGAAAAGAAGCCCAGCATCGTGATCGCCGTTTCCGAAGGCGTGAAGCTGGAAGATGGCCGCTACGTCTGTGAGCTGGCCGACGATGTGCACGCAGTGGACGCCTTTGGCCACAAGGCCCTGACCGGTACCGCACGGTATCTGGCAAATGTGGTGGCCCGCAATCTGGACACAAAGACCCGCTGCATCGAGCTTTCCACTCTGCAGCGCTGCGCAGGCCATCTGACCAGCCGCACCGACATCACTGAAGCCTATCAGGTGGGCGGTGCTGCCGCCAAGGCGGCCTTTGAGGGCGTTACCGGCCAGATGGTGGCCCTGAAGCGCATCTCCAACAGCCCGTACCAGTGCACCACTGAGCTGCACCCCATCAGCGAGGTAGCAAACCTCGAAAAGAAGGTGCCGCTGAGCTGGATGAACGCCAACCACACCCAGATGACCGATGAGTTCCTGGCTTATGCCCGCCCGCTGATCCAGGCCGAGCTGACCCCGCTGTACATTGCCGGTCTGCCCCACCACATCTACATGAAGAATCAGAAGTGATCTCTCCTGCATTGATTTTTCTCAAGGCATGATGAAAGCCCGCCCGAGTTTTACGCCCGGACGGGCTTTTTGCATTTCGGTATTCTCCGCTTTAGAACATCAGACCGCTGCGCCGACTTTGGGCGCGCCGCCTGCGATCTCCTCTGCCGTCAGAGGCTTTGCCTCCACCGGGGCATTCAGGCGCTCTTTGGCCACTGCCAGCATCAGCTTGATGCGGTTTTCCTGATTGACCTTGGTGGCGCTGGGGTCGTAATCGATGGGGGTAATGTTGGCACTGGGGTACAGGGCGCGGATCTTGTTCACCATACCCTTGCCCACGATGTGGTTGGGCAGGCAGCCGAAGGGCTGGGCACACACGATGTTGCCGTAGCCGCCCTGCACCAGCTCGATCATCTCGGCAGTCAGCAGCCAGCCCTCGCCCATCTTGGCACCCAGCGAAATGATGCCCTTGGGCTTTTCCACCAGCTCCTTGAAGGGGCCGGGGACGTAGAAGCCTGCGTCGGCCTCAGCCTTGAGCATGGCGCGCTCGATGCCGTCCAGCCAGTTCAGGAACTGGTCAATGCCGATCTTCACCGCCAGCTTGCCGCCGTACAGCACATGGTCCTCGCCCATGTTGAAGGCGCAGTACTGCACAAAGCCCATCAGGCCCGGGAAGTTCACCTCGCAGTCCTGACTTTCCAGGAACTTCTGCAGGTCGTTGTTGCCCAGCGGGCTGTACTTGACGTAAATTTCGCCCACAACGCCAACCTTGACTTTCGGCACGCGGGTAACGGGGATGGCAGCAAAGTCCTTTGCGATGAGGGGGAAGGTGTGCTTCATCTCCTTGGAGGTGTAGCCCTTGCCCGCCAGCAGCACGCGGCCCAAGCGTTCCACCCACAATTCTACCATCTTATCGGCAGCCCCCTTCTCGTTCTCGTAAGGTGCCACCTGATTGCGCAAAGCGCACAGCATATCGCCGTAGAAGATGCAGGCCAGCGCACGGCGGGCCAGCGGCAGGGTCATCTGGAAGCCGCTGTCCTTTTCCAGACCCGAGAAGTTCAGGCTGGCCACCGGGATCTGCGGATAGCCCGCCTTGACCAGTGCCTTGCGCAGCAGATGAATGTAGTTGGAGGCACGGCAGCCACCACCGGTCTGGGTGATGAGCAGGGCGGTGTGATCCAGATCATACTTGCCGCTGTTCAGCGCATCCAGAAACTGACCGATGACCAGCAGAGCCGGGTAGCAGGTGTCGTTGTGGACGTATTTCAGGCCCAGCTGTGCCACGGCACTGCCGCAGTTGCCCAGAATTTCGCACTTGTAGCCGTCGTAACGCAGGGCGTACTCCAGCAGGCGGAACTGGGTAATGGCCATGTTGGGGATGAGGATGGTATGGGTCTTCTTCATCTCCGGGGTAAATTTGGGATAATTGTATTCCATAGGTTCCTCCTATGTTGCTTTCTTAAAAAGCTTTTTGCTCTATCTCTATTTTATTCTGCCTTTTCTGCGGCTACCTCGTCCCGCTCGTCCAGAGCAGCAAACAGACTGCGCAGGCGGATGTTCACGGCACCCAGATTGGTGATCTCGTCGATCTTGAGCTGGGTGTAGAGCTTGCCGCCCTCCTGCAGAATTTCGCGGGTCTCGTCGGTGGTGATGGCATCCACGCCGCAGCCGAAGGACACCAGCTGCACCAGATCCATATCCTTCTGGGTGGTGCAGTACTTGGCGGCGGCATACAGGCGGCTGTGGTAGGTCCACTGGTTCAGCACACTGGTAGGGAACTTCTGCACCCGGTTGGAAATGCTGTCCTCGGTAACAACGGCAGCACCGTGGCGGGTGATGAGGCGGTCGATGCCGTGGTTCACCTCGGGGTCCACATGGTAGGGGCGGCCTGCCAGCACGATGATGCGCTTGCCCTGACGGCGGGCTTCATCGATGATCTCGCTGCCCTTCACGCGGATCTTTGCCATGTGGGACTCGTATTCCGCATAGGCGGCATCCGCTGCGGCCTGCACTTCCTTCTCGGAGATACCGCCAAAGTACTTGGGCAGGATGTTCTTTGCCATCTTGTGCACAAAGTCCTTAGGGCGGTGGATGCCCACATAGTCATAAATGAATGTGGTGCCTTCCAGCTCGGGGCAGTTGCCTGCCAGAACCTCGGGGTAGGAGGCCACCACCGGGCAGTTATAGTGGTTGTCGCCCAGTCCCTCGTCCACATTGTAGGTCAGGCAGGGGTAGAAAATAGCGTCCAGCTGCATCTGGCTCAGGGCCTTGATGTGGCCGTGGCTGAGCTTTGCAGGTAAGCAGGCGGTATCGCTGGGGATAGTAGCCTGACCGGCGAGGTACAGGCCGCGGCTGGACACTGGGCTGGTGTGCACGGCAAAGCCAAGCTTTGTCCAGAAGGCCCACCAGAAGGGCAGCAGCTCGTAGAAGCCCAGACACAGCGGGATGCCGATGGAGCCGCGCTTGCCGGCCACCGGCTTGTACTCGGCCAGAAGCTGCTGCTTGTAGGCGTAGAGGTTCAGGCTGTCGTCGGCGCTCTTGCCGGTCACCGGCTTATCGCAGCGGTTGCCGGAGATGTACTTGCGGCCATCCGCAAAGGTGTTGACGGTGAGCTGGCAGTGATTGCCGCAGCCGCCGCACTTGACGCTGACCACCTTCTGTGCAAAGGCTTCCAGCTCCTGCTCGTTCATCATGGCAGAAGCAGTCTTGTGGGCCTTCTGGCTCTGGCGCAGGCCGAACAGAGCCGCACCGTAAGCGCCCATCAGGCCGGCAATGTCCGGGCGGATGACCTCCACGCCCATCTCCTTTTCAAAGGCGCGGAGCACGGCTTCATTATAGAAGGTACCGCCCTGCACCACGATCTTGCGGCCCAGTTCTTCCGGACTGGAAGCACGGATCACCTTATACAATGCGTTCTTAACCACGCTGATGGACAGACCAGCCGAGATGTTCTCGATGCTTGCGCCGTCCTTCTGGGCCTGCTTGACCGAGCTATTCATGAACACGGTGCAGCGGCTGCCCAGATCCACCGGGCGGTCTGCGAACAGGCCCAAGCTGGCAAATTTCTTCACATCGTAGCCCAGTGCCTGTGCAAAGGTCTGCAAAAAGCTGCCACAGCCAGAGGAACATGCTTCATTCAGGAAGATGTTGCTGATGGCACCATCTTCGATCTTGAAGCACTTCATGTCCTGACCGCCGATGTCGATGATGAAATCCACATCCGGCATAAAGTATTTTGCAGCGGTAAAGTGCGCCACCGTTTCCACCAGACCGTAATCGCAGCGGAATGCGTTCTTCACCAGCTCTTCGCCGTAGCCGGTGGTGGTCACGCTGGCCACCTGCAGGCCCGGGTGCTCCTTGTAAATTTTCAGCAGCTGTTCCCGGATGAGGGGCAGCGGGTTGCCAAGGTTCGGTTGATAGTTGGTGTAAAGGATCTGGCTCTTCTCGTCCACCACCACCAGCTTGACGGTGGTGGAGCCGGAGTCGATGCCGATATGCACCGGGCCGCACTGCGCGCTGAACGGCACACGCGGCACACTGTGGGACATGTGGCGGGCGTGGAACGCCTCATACTCCTCCTCCTTGCTGGCGAACAGCGGCGGCTCGCTGGCGTAGGTGGCAGTGGCAGCATACTGGTCCAGCGCATCCGCCACCTCGGACAGAACGAAAGCCTTGTCGGCATAGAGGGCAGCGCCAGTGCCACATACAGCAGGCTGTTCTCCGGGCAGATGCCGGTCACGTTCAGCGCTTCGTCAAAGCTCTTGCGCAGCACGCTGCTGAAGGTGAGCGGGCCGCCCAGATACAGGATATTGCCCTTGATGGGACGGCCCTGTGCAAGGCCTGCAATGGTCTGGTTGACCACAGCCTTATAAATGCTGGCAGCAATGTCCTCGGTGCGGGCACCCTGATTGATCAGCGGCTGCACGTCACTTTTGGCGAACACGCCGCAGCGGGAGGCGATGGTGTAGGTGCGCTGGGCATTCTCTGCCGCTTTGTTCATCTCGTCGGCACCCATTTTCAGCAGGGTGGCCATCTGGTCGATGAAGGCACCGGTGCCGCCGGCACAGCTGCCGTTCATGCGCACCTCGGTACCGTTGGTCAGAAACAGGATCTTGGCATCCTCACCGCCCAGCTCGATCACGCAGTCGGTGGCAGGCACAAAGCGCTTGACCGCCACGCGGGTGGAGAACACCCCTGCACAAAGGGCACGCCGCAGCTGTCGGCCAGACCCATGCCCGCCGAACCGGAAATGCTCAGCAACGCCTTCTGACCGTGCAACTGCTCGGCATCGATGCGGCGCAGCAGCTCCTGCGCCTTTTCCAGAATATGGCTGTAATGCCGTTCGTATGTAGAATATAGCAGCGCATCATGTTCATCCAGCACCACACACTTGATGGTGGTACTGCCGATGTCAAGACCTACTCTCACGTTGTTTTCCTCCTAAGGACAAATGCCGGAGGCAAAGCCCCCGGTGGACGGCAAAATCAATTTCTTTGCCAAAAATTAGTTTGTTAACGAATCATTTTGTCAATTCGCATACAAATGTATTATAATCCAATTTTGCGGCACAATCAATCAGCGTCCCTTTATTTTACACAGAAAAAATAGTATTTTCCGCTCAAAAAGTTAAACATTTTGTGAACTTGTCGGTTTTTATGCGGCTGCACCGGTGTCTCGGCAAAGTTTTTTAACCTTTGCCAACAAAAAAAGGACTGCCGCACAGGAGCATCTCCCCCGCAGCAGTCCTTTTTCATTATTATAATGCAATCATGCAGCATGCATCACAGCTCGTCCGGGTCGCCGCGCTCCGGCATGGTACGCAGCTCCCGCACCAGCATATTGCGCAGCTGGTACTGATGCTGCTGTGCCTGTGCCGTATCGCCGCCCGTATGCAGCTCTACCGTCGGCTCCGTTATGCGGTCGGTGCACAGCGGAATGGTCACCACTGCCTGTGTGCCCTTTTCCGGTGCGCGCTCCACCCGCAGGCCCCAGCCCATACGGCGGCAGCACTCGCGGCAGAGCAGCAGGCCCAGCTTTGCGCCGCCCAGAAAGCAGCGCCGGTTCTCCAGCCATGTATCCTCGCCCGCTTCCGGCAGGCCGCAGCCATTATCCATCACCGTCAGCTGCCAGAAGCTTTCGCTGCGGCGCAGCATCAGCCGCACTTTGCCGCCCGCACTGCAGGCCCGCAAGGCATTCGAGAGCAGATGCAGGCACAGCAGTTCTGCATCATTGCGGTCCGCCATGACCCGGCAGGCTGTCCAGCCGCCATAGTCCAGCGTCAGTTCCACCCCCAAGCTGTGCCTGCACCATATCGGCCTGCGCGGCGACCTGCTGCAGCAGCTGGCACAGGTCCAGCGGATAGAGCCGCGGGTCTTCCTCGGTGCGCAGAAAATCCAGCAGCGACATCACTTCGTTCACAGTGCGGTCCAGCCTTGCCGCCGCAGCGCTGATATCGTTCACCGCCTGCCGGGTCTGCTGGTCGGCACCCACATGCGCAAGGTGCTGGTCCAGATATTCGCAATTGCGTCCGATCAGGCCCAGTGCATGGAAGCATGCCTGTTCCACATCCTTCTGCGGGATCGCCTGCGCGGTCAGTGCACCCGCCTCGTTCTGCCGCATCTGCTCCATACCCTTGCGCCTCCTGTGTTTTATGCTCAGTCGTCCTTCTGACGCTGAAGATAATTCTTGACAGTGTAGATCAGTTTACCAGTGGTAGGTTTCTCGTCCGCAAATCCGCTTTCGTCCTTGAAGCGCAGCCACTTGGCCGAGGGCTTTGCTTCCAGCTGGTCGATCATACGCCGGATGCCGCTGTCCACAGCAGAGACCGACACATCGTACTGCTCGCTCACCGCCTGCAGGATCTCCTTGCGGATGGCCAGCTTCTGGCTGGTGCCGTACACCACGCCCACCGCACAGGAAAGATAGTTGCAGTTCACGTCCGGCAGCTGGATGCCCCAGCCCTCGTACAGTTCCTGACACTTGCGTTCTATGCGCTGGCTCTGCCGTCCCGGCAGGCGGTACAGCTCCCACAGCAGGTTCTTCAGTTCGGCATGGCCCACATAGCAGAACCCATCGCCCGATTCCAGACAGATGGCACTCGTATTCTGCCGCCTGCCCTCATCAAACAGAACAACATTCGGTTTGGGATCCATGCTGCGGATATTCATTAAAAACTCCAGCCCGCTCATATCTTCCAGCTGGCTGCAGAGGATCACAACATCAAACTGACGGCCCTGACGCAGCTGTTCCAGCAGACGGCCGCCGTTCTGGAAGCAGGTGCACTCCAACGCAGGGCTTTGCTCCTGCAGGTAGTTCTTTTCCACCCGCAGCTCCTTGCGGTCGTAGCTTCCAAGGGCGATCTGCAGCGTTTTTGCTGTGTGCTCACTCTCCACGCAACGCGCCGCCTTTCTGCCTGAGCTGTTCTGTATCGGTCAGTTCTTCTACCACATCCTGCCAGATCTCCGGCTGAACGCCATTCTCACACAGATAGCGCAGGATCCGGTAGCAGAACTCTGGTGCAGCTGCAATGTAGCAGCTTTGCATGTACTGCCGGTTCCCGGTACGGCAAAGCGTCAGGCAGCAGCCGTTTTCGTTGCCTGTATCCATTGAGTATACCAGCGTATATGCTTTCTGCAACCCGTCGATTGCCGAAAACTGACGGATCATAGGTGAAAATGTACGTTCCATAATTTCCTCCCTTGCTACAAGGTCCTGCGACGTTTTCAAGGCATTCCTTGTTTTTCTTATCTTATTTTAAAGAGCAGAGAGGGCTGGTTCAATCCTGAAAAAGCGTCTAAAAACATCAAAATCACATTCGTTGCATTTTTTTGTCGTGTTTTTCTGCGCCGCGGCACATTTTATTTTGTGCTTGCGGTTGATCGCAGATTTTTTGCGTCGTATTGGCAGTGTAATTCTGCTTTCGCGATGCTTTTTTCTGTTTTATCAGGATCTTCCGCTATTAAAATAGCACGGCGGCGACGCAAATTCAACCTCCACGTCAATTTTTCCTTTATTTTCCTGTTTTTCTGCCTCAAAAGCCAAAAATACCGGTCCGGTCAAAATTTACGTTGAAATATACACAGTTTTTTCATATTATTTCGGTAAAATAGAAGTGTATAACGCCTTGCTGCGGGTCCTGTATCCGGGCAGTTTATTATAATGTATAGCGGCAGCGTTCCTGCGAGGATGCGCCGGAAAGGCTCACACATGCTCCAACTCAACCACATCAAGAAAGAATACAAGACCGGCGATCTGGTGCAGAAAGCACTGGATGATGTCAGCCTGAACCTGCGGGACAACGAATTCGTCGCCATTCTCGGCCCCAGCGGTTCCGGTAAGACCACCCTGCTGAACGTCATTGGCGGTCTGGACCGGTATGACAGCGGCGATTTGATCATCAACGGCATCTCCACCAAAAAAAATATACCGACCGCGACTGGGACTCTTACCGCAACCACACCATTGGCTTTGTGTTCCAGAGCTATAACCTCATCCCGCACCAGACAGTGCTTTCCAATGTGGAGCTGGCGCTGACCATCTCTGGCATTTCCGGTGCCGAGCGCCGCAACCGGGCCACCAAGGCGCTGGAGCAGGTAGGTCTGGGCGATCAGCTGCACAAGCACCCCAGCGAAATGTCCGGCGGCCAGATGCAGCGTGTAGCCATTGCCCGCGCTCTGGTGAACAATCCCGACATCCTGCTGGCGGACGAGCCCACCGGTGCACTGGACAGCGAGACCAGCATTCAGGTCATGGAGCTGCTAAAGGAGGTGGCCAAAGACCGCCTTGTGGTCATGGTCACCCATAACCCGGAGCTTGCAGAGCAGTATGCTACCCGCATCGTCCGCCTGCGGGACGGCGTGATCCAATCGGACACGGCACCGTTTGCGCCGGATGATTCCGCTCAGGTGCCGCCGGTGCACAAAAAAAATCTGGGCCATTCTTCCATGTCGCCGCTCACCGCTCTCGCGCTGAGCTTCAACAACCTGCTCACCAAAAAGACCCGCACCCTGCTCACCGCATTTGCGGGTTCCATCGGCATCATCGGCATTGCGCTCATCCTTTCGCTCTCGGCCGGTGTGAGCAATTATATCCAGGAGATGGAACGCTCCATCCTTTCGGAATATCCGCTGCAGATCTCAACCACCGGCGTAGACCTTGCCGCCCTGCTGGACCCGGGAAGCTACACCAGCGCCGTTGCCAACAACACCAATGTGGGCGCCACCAGCGCTTCTTCCACCCCGGAGGGCATGGTCACAGTGCGCGAACTGCTGAGCCAGCTGACCGAGGATAATTCCTCCGTCAATGATCTTGCCTCCCTGAAAAAATATCTGGACAGCGACGAGTGCACCATCTCGGAGGATGCTGCTTCCATCGAGTATTCCTACGGCATCGCACCGCTGATCTACCGCCAGAACAAGGACGGCACCGTGCGCCAGATCTTCCCGGACAGCAGCCTTTCTGCGCTGAACAACACCACCTCTGCCGCCGGCATCGTCTCTTCCATGACCAATCAGAGCGTGTTTACCGAGATGGCCGAAGAGCCTTCGCTGTACGAAGATCAGTACGATGTCAAGGCAGGCCGCTGGCCGAAAAGCTACAACGAGGCCGTTCTTGTGCTGAATTCGGATGGCAGCATCAGCGATTACGCTCTTTATATTCTGGGCATTGAGGACGACAGCGTGATGATGCGTTTTCTGCAGGAGTACGCAAAAACAAGAACACACAGGCTCCCACCGGCTACGGCACCTACCCCTACGATACCTTTGTGGGCCTGAAATATAAGATCGTTACCAGCTCGGACTATTACGTTTATGACGAAGAACGCCAGATCTGGCGCAACCGCTCCGACGATGAAGCGTATGTGGAGCAGCTTGTGGAAAACAGTCCGGATCTGACCATCGTGGGCGTGGTGCAGCCCCGCGCAGATGCCAGCTCCACCATTCTGCCCATAGGCGTTGCCTATACCCATGCACTCACCAACTACGCCATCGACCATGCAGCCAAAAGTGAAGTGGTAAAGCAGCAGCTTGCCGACCCGGAAGTGAACGTGCTGACCGGCGAGCGCTTTGATGCCGACCAGCGCGAACCCGATCTTGACATTTCTTCCCTGTTCTCGGTGGATACCGATATGCTGAAGGATGCCTTCCAGTTCGATGCAAGCAAGCTGCAGTTCGACCTGAGCGGTGCATTTGATCTGCAGGATGGCAGCTTTGACTTTTCCTCCATCCTTGATCCGTCCTCCTTCCAGCTGGATCTGAACGATCTTGACCTGAGCGACATCGACCTGAGCGATGTGCAGCTGCCGGAGATGGACGCGCTGGATCTGAGCCAGTTGTTTGCCGATATGGACCTGTCCGTCTCGGAGGATGCGCTGCAGAGCCTGATGAAGAAGATCATGAATGGCTATAAGCGCTATATCATCAGCAACGGCATCTTGAATCTGGATAAGATTGGTTTCTCTTCCTATATGGAGAGCGACCAGTTCAAGCAGCTTCTGTCCGAATCCATGGGCGACCTGCTGGACACCACCGGCCTGCAGGAGCAGTTCACCGCTTCGCTGCAGCAGAACCTGCAGGGCATCATGACGAGCTATCTGCAAAGCTACTCGGAACAGCTGAGCCAGAAGCTGGGCGAAGCTCTGCAGACCAAACTCACCGCTGCCATTCAGACCCAGATGAGCACCGTGATGCAGCAGCTGATGACCCAGCTGACCACTCAGTTCAGCCAGCAGATCCAGTCCGCCATCCAGAACAACATCGCTCAGCTCAGCAGTCAGGTGGAAGATGCCCTGAAGATCGACCCCACCGTGTTCCAGAGTGCCGTGCAGGTGAACATGAGCACCGACGACCTTGTGGATCTGGTCAAGCTGAACCTGCAGTCCAGCACCACCTCCTACAGCAGTGTTCTTGGTGCACTGGGCTATTCGGATTATGCCAAGCCCGGCAGCATCTGGATCTATCCCAACAGCTTTGAGGCCAAGAACCGCATCGTGGAAAACCTGAACGCCTACAACGCCTCCATGCGTGCGCAGGGCGAAGAGGACAAGGTGATCGTATTCTCGGATACGGTCGGCACCCTGATGAGCGCCGTGACCAAGATCGTGGATATGGTCAGCAATGTGCTGGTGGCCTTTGTTGCCATCTCGCTGGTGGTTTCTTCCATCATGATCGGTGTCATCACCTATATCAGCGTGCTGGAACGCCGCAAGGAGATCGGTATTCTGCGTGCCATCGGTGCATCCAAGCACAATGTCTCCGAGGTGTTCAATGCCGAGACCTTCATTATCGGAATGTGCTCCGGCGTGATCGGCGTGGGCCTGTGCCTGCTGCTGCTGATCCCTGGCAACATGCTCATCCACTCCATTGCAGGAACCACCAGCGTCACCGCTGTGCTGCCGCCCAAGGCTGCACTGGTCCTGATCGTTCTGGCTACCCTGCTCACGATCCTTGGCGGCCTGATTCCCGCCCGCAGCGCAGCCAAGTGCAACCCCGTCACCGCCCTGCGTTCTGAGTAATTTCCTTTCTCGACAAGCAAAAGGAGTCGCTGCATCACGCAGCGGCTCCTTTTTTGATGTCCGGTGATTTATCTCAATTTCTCGTGTAATTCCTCATGCAGTTCCTCGCGCTCTTCCTTCAGTTCCTGCTTGAGAGTCCGGTCGATTTCCCGTGTCTCCTGCCGGATCTCAGCCAGATCCTTTCGATCGCAGGGTTTTCTTCGATTTCTTCCCGGATGAACATGAGTGCAAAGCTTACCAGCAGCAGCCCGCAGGAGATCCAGATGGTCTTTCCTGCCAGCCGCGCTGCGCCCATGCTTCCAATACCGGCACCCACCGCGAACAACAGAATGATGCCAAAATAACGCATCATCCGGTCCTTAACTTTCGGTTCATGGGTCTTGCTCCAGATGCAGAATGCTTCCACACCGCTGCGCAGGTCACCAATGCACATAGTGCTGGCAAATGCATAGCCGTTCACCTTGCGGAACGCCTGCACCTGCATCGCGCAGGAGAAGGAAACGATGGCGTTTGCCAGCAGGTTTTGCTCCTGTGGCAGAAAGCCCACAATGAACAGCAGAAGCACTTCGCCCAGCACCACCAGCTGCCGCCAGTGAAGCCGCTGCATGTCGCGAAAGCTCTCCCGCATCTTTTCTGCCACCAGTACGCCCAGCGCAAAAAGCACACAGAGGAACCAGATAGTGCAGCACCCGATCCCACTGACCATCCATGATGTTGGAACTCAGCAGCACGATGTTGCCGGTCTGTGCATTTGCAAACACCTTACCGCGGAACAGATACGTATAGGCATCCTGCAGCCCGCCCGAAAGCGAAAGGAACACCGCCGTCAGGAAGGACTCTGACATCTGCCCATGATGTTTTGTTTTCATATTACCTTTTCCCCTCTTTTCGCACCCTATTATAATATATTTTTACAGCTTGGTCCATATCAGTTTTACATATCCGGCATGTGTATTCCTGCGCTCTGCCAGCGCCGAAAATACGGCCCGTGCCCGGCCCGCACTTTGCATTCCCTCACAGGTTGTGTTAGAATAAGAAAAAAGCTTTTCCAAAGGAGAACTTCCTTATGCCGAATATTGTCGAGATCACAGACCTTTCCGCACCGGAGCTGGATGTCTATGCCCGCCTGACGCAGGCGCAGCTGCGCAATCGTCTGGAACCGGAAAAAGGCATCTTTATTGCCGAAAGCCCCAAGGTGATCGCCCGCGCGCTGGATGCCGGATACACCCCGCTCTCCCTGCTCATGGAGCGTAAACAGATCACCGGCCCGGCTGCCGATATCCTGACCCGTTGCGGTGATGCCCCGGTGTACACAGCCGACCGCGAGACCCTTGCCAGCCTGACCGGCTTCGAGCTGACCCGCGGCGTGCTGTGCGCCTTCCGCCGCCCGCTGCCGCGCAGCGTGGAAGAGGTCTGCCGCAATGCCCGCCGGGTGGCCGTTCTGGAGGGCATTGTGGACTCCACCAATGTGGGAGCGATCTTCCGCAGCGCCGCTGCACTGAACATGGATGCCGTGCTCGTTACTCCTTCCTGCTGCGACCCGCTGTGCCGCCGTGCCGTGCGTGTGAGCATGGGCACCGTGTTTCAGGTACCCTGGGCGCAGATCGGCACCTGCCCTGCCGACTGGCCGGAAAACGGAATTGCTCAACTGCACGGCCTTGGCTTCAAGACTGCTGCCATGGCTCTGAGCGACCGCTCCGTAAGCATTGACGACAGCGCTCTTTCCGCCGAGCCGAAGCTCGCCATCGTGCTGGGCACAGAGGGTGACGGCCTTGCCCACAGCACCATTGCCGCCTGTGACTACACCGTAAAAATCCCTATGTCCCACGGCGTGGATTCCCTGAACGTTGCCGCTGCCAGCGCTGTTGCTTTCTGGCAGCTAGGCAACCGCTGAGCGATGCTTTTTGGCCCTGCCCAAAATACTTGACAAATTTCCCGAACAGAGTTACACTTACAGGGTCATCACATGGGCCTATAGCTCAGTTGGGAGAGCGTTCGGTTCGCATCCGAGAGGTCAAGGGTTCGAATCCCTCTAGGTCCACTTTTAGCAGCAGCGTAATTTTAACGCTGTTGCTTTTCTTTTGTATACACATAAGTCACGCGCTGGCTTTGGGACCTAGAGGGATTCGAACAGCACGGCCCTGCCGCAGGCAGGGCAAGCAACAGCCCAGTGCAACGGCGACGACCGCAGCCAGTGGCTGAAACAGGGAGGAGCTGTTGGGGCCGCGTTCTGATTTTTCAAAGCCCCGTCAAGGGGCTGCGGAAAAATCAGCTAACGCAACTCGTCGCTGTTGCTTCGTGCGCGGGTCCCGACCAGTAGGAATGTCTACCGGGGAGATTTTCGTTTTTGCCGCATCGTTTTATACGATGCGGCGTTTTTTATGCCTAAAAAACTTTGGCAGACCGTGCCGGGCTCCGAACCCTGAAGTCGGATGCGAACCGGGTAGGGGTCATCGATGTACTTTTTGAAAATCCATCGGTTTCACGCTTCTTTCTTTGCATTTTGCAGAGTTCTGCGGGCAAGTGCATCGCTTTTATGCCCCCTTCTCGGAAATTCCTTCAAAAATTTCCGCACCATCGTAGGTTGACACAGCCTTGAGCTGCTCCACTTGATTGAAGCTGGCGTTCAGCGTAATCGAGATCTCATAGTCTTTTCGGACGCGAATCTCCTTGATGAACTGCTGCAAAATGGCGCGGCGTTCATCGTGGTTGGCGGTGTCGTAAACATCCGCCCATGTAAACAGCTCGTTGCAGATGTAGTTGCTGCGCTTTGCTGTTTTGGTGGCTTCTTCGTATTCTTCCTGTGCCTGCACGAGCTGCTTTTCCAGGGTTTCCAGTGCCTCTCTCGCCTCGGCTACCAGTGTGCCCAGCAGTTCTTTGTCCAAGGCACTCACGCCCCGGATGACGAGGATGGTTTCGGCTTTCAGGTCGTCCAGTTCTTTCTGCTTGCTTTCCAAGTCTTTCTGGATTTTCTTGACCTTCTTCTGGATGCGGGCGGCATCGTTGGTCTTGACCGATTCCAGCAGCTTCTTCCGGGAAACTTCCCGGAACTGTGCGAAGATCTGCCGGACAACTTCTTCCACAATGGAATCCAGCTTAGAAACACCATAGCCAGACTGCCCATCGCAGTCGCCCGGATGCCGAATCTTATAAAAGCAGCTATACCGGGGCCGGACTTCTTTCACCGTATGCCCATCTGCGTAGGTGTGTGTCCGTCCGCTGTTGGTCAGGCTCAAGCGGTTGCCGCAGTGACCGCAGTAAACCAGCCCGGTCAACAGAGCTTTGGAGCTGGTGCCCAGTGAAGTGCCGCCACGCTCACAAGTGCGTGCCTGCCGCAGTTCCTGTGCCTGCTCGAACAGCTCTGGTTCGATGATGCGGAGTTGTGGGCACTCGGTTTCCACTGCACCGTTGATGAGGTACCCCGTGTATCCTTTATTCCACGATAAAGGGCGTTTCATCATCACGGCGACCGAGACGGTCAAACATGAACACCAGCAGGATGTCAAACTTGCCCTCCATTGCGGCCTGTTGTATCTTCTGGAGTTCATCACGGTCTTTGGCAGACTTCTTAAAACCGGAAACGCCTTTTTCGGAAAACTCCTTGACGATTTCCCAGCCCTGCCGTTCTGCAAATTCGTGGCAGGCTTCTTTCTGCATGGGGATGTCGTCTTTCTCGACCTGTCCCTTCGAAACACGGTACAAAAAAGCACTTTCCCTTATATTTGCATTGCAAATAAGGGAAAGTGCTTTTGTCTTGCTCACTATGAGGTTACTATCGCAAAGGATACGGTCAACTCCCAATAGCGAAAAGATAATACGGCAGCCTTCACTTTTTCAGCACTACGCACTCATAGGGGCGCAGCGTGTCGGCGGTGTCGGGGTAGTTACCCAGCAGTTTCTCGGCATCGGTCCAGCCTACGGGCAGGGGCTTGGCAATTTCCCGCTCCCGCAGGTTGCAGAGAACCAGCAGCTCCGTCTCGCCGTCGTACCGGCGATAGGCTAACAAATCCGCATTGTCGGGGTACAAGAACTCGATTTTTCCCGCACTGATGACCGGCATTTTCTTGCGCAGAGCCACCAGCGTTTTGTAAAAGCTGCGGATGGAATCCGGGGCGTCCATTTGGGCAGCGGCGTTGATGGCCTTGTAGTTGTCGGCAATGCCGATCCACGGCGTACCGGTGGTAAACCCGGCGTTCTCGCTCGCGTCCCACTGCATCGGGGTGCGGCTGTCGTCGCGGCTGCGCTGGGCGATAATGTCCAGCGTCTCGGCCTCGGTCTTGTCCTGCTCTCGCAGGATCCTGTAGTAGTTGAGGCTCTCGACGTCGCGGTACTGCTCGATTTTCGTGAAGTGCGGGTTCGTCATGCCCAGCTCCTCACCCTGATAAATGTACGGTGTGCCGCGCATAAAGTGGATGGCCACCGCCAGCATCTCGGCGCTTTCCTTCCAGTAGGTCGTGTCGCTGCCAAAGCGGCTGACCGCACGGGGCTGGTCGTGGTTGCACCAGAACAGCGCATTCCATCCGCCGTGGGCCTGCATCCCCTCCTGCCAGGTCTGGAACAGTTTCTTCATGGCGAGGTAATCAGGCTCCTTCAATTCCCACTTTTGCCCGTCCTTGTAGTCGACCTTCAGGTGGTGGAAATTGAAGCACATCGTCAGCTCGTGGTTGCCCTCAGCGGTGTAGCCGATGCAGTTTTCCAGCGTGGTGGAGGACATCTCCCCCACCGTGATCATGCCGTCGATGCCGCCCGCGGCGACCAGCTCCTTCAGGTACTTGTGGACGTTGCGGCCATCGGTGTAGAAGCGGCGGCCGTCGCCCTCGTAGTCGTCCTCATAAAATTCCGGCTTGGAGATGACATTGATGACGTCAAAGCGAAAGCCCTTGATGCCTTTCGCCTTCCAGAAGCGCAGGATGTCGGCCATTTCCTCCCGCACGGCGGGGTTTTCCCAGTTGACATCGGCCTGCATCACATCGTACAGGTGCAGATACCACTTGCCCAGTCGGGGTACATACTCCCATGCAGGACCGCCGAATTTGGAGACCCAATTGGTGGGACAGCGGTCCGGCGTGCCGTCCTTGAAGATGTAATAGTCCTGGTACTTTTTGTCGCCCGCCAGTGCTTTTTTGAACCACTCATGCTCGGTGGAGGTGTGGTTGAACACCATGTCCAGCATCAGGCCGATGCCACGCCTGTCCGCCTCGCGGATAAGCTCCTCCAGATCCTCCATCGTGCCGTAGCGCGGGTCAACGGCACGGTAGTCGGCCACATCATAGCCGTTGTCGCGCTGGGGCGAGGGGAAGAACGGCGTCAGCCAGAGATAGTCAACGCCCAGGTCGGCGAGATAGTCCAGTTTCGCGGTGACGCCCTTCAAATCGCCGAAGCCGTCACCGTTCGAATCCATGAAGGATTTCGGGTAAATTTGGTAGACAACTTTATCTTTAAAATCATTCATGGTATACACCTCACAAAATCAGGCAACGCCTTTTTTCCTGCCGACGATGACGGTCAGCACAAAGGGGACGACGATGGCAATGGCCATGCACAGCGCAAAGCTGAGCATATAGGCGGGCTGGATTGACAGAATACCAGGGATGCCGCCGACACCGATGGCGTTGGCCGTGGTGGAAGTTGCCACACAGACGACCGCTGCGATGGCAGATCCAATCATGCCGCAGATAAACGGGAAGTGGAATTTCAGGTTGACACCGAACATGGCAGGCTCGGTAACGCCGAGGTAGCAGGAGATGCAGGAGGGAACGTTGACTTCCTGTGCGGCAGCATTCTTGCGCTGCAGGTAGATCATGCCCAGCACGGCGGAGCCCTGTGCAATGTTGGAAAGGGCGATCATCGGCCACAGCATCGTACCGCCGAAGTCGGCGATCAGCTGCATATCAATGGCGTTGGACATGTGATGCAGACCGGTGATGACCAGCGGGGCATAAACAAAACCGAAGATTGCGCCAAAGACCACGCGGAAGGAGCCGGAAATGCCGGCGTAGACGATGTCAGAAATGAAAGTGCCGATCTTCCAGCCGATGGGGCCAAGGACAGTGTGGGCGATGATGACGGACAGCACCAGCGAGCAGAAGGGCACAACGATCATGGAAATGACCGGCGGGCAGATCTTGCGGAAGAATTTTTCTAGATAGACCAGCGTGAACGCGGCCAGCATGGCGGGAATGACCTGCGCCTGATAGCCAATCATGTTGATGGTGAAGAAGCCAAAATCCCATTTGGGGATATCTGCCGCCGCAGTAGAAGCCACGGCGTAAGCGTTGAGCAGCTGGCCGGAGACGAGCGTCAGGCCGAGGACGATGCCCAGGCTTTGGGTCGTGCCCATTTTCTTTGTGACAGACCAGCAGATGCAGACCGGCAGCATATGGAAGATGGCTTCGCCGATCAGCCACAGGAAGCTGTCAACGCCGGACCAGAACTGGCTGATGTCGCACAGCGTCTGGGTGCCGTTATTAAAAAAGTAGATGCTGTCAATGCAGTTGCGGAAGCCGAGAATCAAACCGCCGGTGATGATGGCGGGAATCAATGGGGCAAAAATCTCCGCAAGCACGCTCATGACCTTCTGCAATGCGTTCTGGTTCTGCTTGGCTGCGCTCTTGACAGCGTCCTTCGAGACACCGTCGATGCCGGAGACGGCAATAAAGTCATTGTAGAAATCGCTGACCGTATTGCCGATGATGACCTGGAACTGGCCCGCCTGGGTGAAAGTGCCCTTGGCGGATTTCAGTGCCTCGATCTTGGCAACGTCCGCCTTGGCGGGATCGTTGAGGACAAATCGCATACGCGATACGCAGTGGGATACTGCCGCGATGTTCTCCTTGCCGCCAACGTACTCAAGCAGCAGTCGCGCGTCCTGTTCGTATTTACCCATAATGTTTTCCTCCTTTATCTTTTTGATGATTCGTCCAACTTGTTCAGACAAGTTTTACTTGTGGTTTCAGTATAGTTCACTTGTTCAGACAAGTCAAGCGGATTTACAAAAAATCATGTTATGTTTGAAAATTTTCAGCATCTCGGACAAGAGAATGCCTTGAAATTCAGGCGCAATCACGGTATACTGAAACCAATGTTTGAACAAGTTGAGGTAAACAGCCATGCCAAAAGCAAAATATGAAGGAATTTACCGCAGTATCAAAAAACGGATCGAAGCGCAGGACTATCCTTACCAGTCCCTGCTTCCCAGTGAAAATACGCTGATTGCAGAATACGACTGCTCCCGCAACACAGTTCGACGCGCATTGGCGGAGCTGGTAGCCGACGGCTATGTGCAGTCCATGCAGGGACGGGGCGTTCGGGTCATCTACCAGCCGGTGGGCAAAACGACCTTTACCATCGGCGGCATCGAGACGTTTCAAGAAACCGCCCGCCGCAATCGTCTGCAAGCCGTTACCCGCGTCATTCGGTTTGAGACCATCATCGCAACGGAACAGTTTGCCGCGGAAAGCGGATTTTCTGAGGGCGATGAATTGTGGGCGGTACAGCGTGTGCGTTATCTGGACGGAAAAGCACTGATTCTGGACATCAACTACTTTTTAAAGGAATTTGTACCCGGACTGACAGAGGAAATCGCATCCCATTCCATCTATGATTTTATTGAAAACGTGCTTGGAATGCAGATCATCACCAGCAAACGGCGCATCACGGTGGAACACGCAACTGCCCGTGATGAAAAGCTGCTGGATATGGACGGCTATGATTGCGTGGCAGTGGTGGTAAACCAGACCTTCAACTCGGACGGGATGCTGTTCGAGTACACCCAGTCCCGCCACCAACCGGACTATTTCTGCTTTCAGGACATCGCCACGCGGAAAAAGTGAGCGGCAGACACCCGGCGCAGGGGTATCCACCTGGAATTTTGCGCTGGGCCGTGGCTCCGGCAAAATGGGTTTTAGGGTGTCCCTGAATCAGAATCTGTTTTATAGATAGCGATTGTCAATTTCTCGAAAGAGAAGGGTTCGGATTTTTTGTTTTTGGCGGCGTGCCCCGCCGCACAACAAAAGCATCCGCAGCGCATGGCCGGGCTGCTTCAGCTCAGGCGCAGTGCACTGCGGATGCTTATTTTTTATGCCGCGCCCTCTCTCCTGATGGGAGCGTCAGGGTATCGGCTGCGTTTTGATGTCATTTTTCGGAATACGCCTGCGTTCCTGGCTCCCCTTTGTAGAGCAACTGTCGAGCAAAGCGAGACTGAGAGGTTTTATCCCACCAGCTGCCGATAGGCATTGAGGGTCTTATAGGCGGGGGAGGAGCCATCGGGTGCGAAGCGGCCGCGGAACTTCAGGTTCATCAGCCCCTGCTCCACGCACCACTGGGCTGCCTTGGCGGTATCCGGGTCCGCCACATCGGGGAAAGCGGGCTGGGCTGCAGGCTCGGGACGGCCTGCGGTGTTCCACAGCAGCAGCGCGGTCTGGGCGCGGTTTTCGGGTACAGCCACGCCTTCCGGCAGCAAGGCTTTCAGCTGCTGCTCGGACACATAGCTGTACACGCCGTAGCCCACAAGGCCCGCCACCGCTACGCCGCCAATAGCCAGCACCGCGATGCCTGCGCCGCTGTCACTGCCGCCGGAGCTGCCGCCCGTGGAGCCGCCGCCGGAGGGAGGCGTCACCGGGGGTTCCGGAGGTGTTACCGTGCCGCCGCCGGTAGAGCCGCCGCTGGTGCCAGTCACATCCAGTGTGAAACTTGCATCCATTATACCACCAGTTATGCACTGATAACCATAGTACACTACTTTTGTGCCTTCATTGACCGTCAGAATGTTCCCTTTGACTGTGCCATTGAACCATTCAGTAACCCGGCTTATATCAAAGTTCCCGGGCAGAGAGCTCAGGTCAAACGTACGGTCAGGGTTCAGGGTAACGGTGTAAACATTATTAAAATCGGAATGGTAAATATCCGTAATACTGAAATCGAGATTCGGGTTGTTGTCCAAATTCAGGCTGGTGAGATGGTTATTCTTAAGCACCAATGTAGTCAACTTTGGACTGCTGCTGACGTCCAACGCGGTCAGCTGGTTTTTTTGGCACTTCAGCTCCTCCAAGGAACGCATATCGTTCAAATTCAGCTGGGTCAACTGGTTGTTGGCACAATTCAGTTTCTTCAGCCCTTTATTTTGGCCCAGAATCAGCGATGTCAGCTGGTTGTTTTGGCATTCTACCCTTTCCAGACTGGGTTTATGAGTCACATCTGCGTCCAGCTCTGTCAACCGATTCGAGGAACAGTTGAGTGCTACCAGAGATCTACTCTTTCTGACATCCAGTTGCTCCAGATCGTTGTGCGAGCAATCGAGCGTCACCAAATCTTTCAGATTCGATACATCCAGCTGTTCCAACTGGTTCCAAAAGCAAATCAGATGGTAAATTTTGGGATTCTTGCTCAGGTCCAGCTGGGTCAGTTGATTCTCATTGCATATCAATTTTTCCAACTCTGGATTCTGTCTCAGGTCTAATTTCTGGATAGAATTGTTTCCGCAATTCAACTCTTTCAGGTTAGGGAACGCCTCAATACCTTTTAAGTTGCTGATGTTCCGTCCGTTGACTTCGATTGTTTCGACATTTCTTTGTTCTTCCACCGTGAGGACATTTCTGCCACCTGCTTTGTAGGTTTGGATGTAACTTCTAAAGTTATCGTCGGGGAAATTATCCTCATTGATGGGCAGACTGGTTTCAAAGATGAATGTGGGGTTTACTTCATTGCCGCAATCGTATTGGTAGCTCACCTCGTTTGCGCCCGCATCCACATTTAGCATCGTGCCGGAAACAGAGCCGCCGTTCAAGAAGGTTGCCTTGCTCACGTCAAAGCCGGGCAGTGTGGTCAGGTCAAACGTTCCGTCTGTACGGACAGCAATGGGATGCCTGTTGCCATCAGCTGCTATCGTGCCGTTGATTCCAGTAACGTCTACACAAGCCAACCGATTCCTTGCACAATTCAGATTACTCAAACTGTGATTTTGGCTCAGGTCCAGCGTTGTCAGCTGATTATCATTGCATATCAGAGATGTCAAGCTGCCATTCTGTTCCACGTTCAGTTCTGTCAATTTATTATTGTGACAATCCAGCTCTGTCAGCTGCGTCTGGTTCCCGACATCCAACTCCATCAATTGATTTCCAGAGCAATTCAGTTCTTCCAGCTTGGAGCATTGGCTGACATCCAGCGTCATCAGGTCGTTGTTGGAACAATCAAATTTGACCAGTTCCCCCACGCTCCACATTACGATATTCGTTATGTTGTTATTGGAGCAATCCACCTCCTCAAGATTCAGCCCCTTGAGAATGCCCAGATTCATGTAGGTCAGTTTATTATTGGAGCAATCCAGTTTTTTCAGTCCGCTTGAAAGAATAGGAAAATACTCTTTCAGTTGATTGTCGGAACAATTCAGCTCCTCCAGTTTGAAATTTTTGCCAACATTAAGTGTTGTCAAGCCGATACCGTGGCAATCCAGCGTTTCGAGATCTTCAAATAAACGGATTCCCTCAAGATTTTTGATCTTGTAATCGTCAGTGATCGTCATCTTTGTGATGCTGAGTTCCTGCGCATCGAGCTTGCCATTGTGGTTTATGTCACAACAATTTCTGAGAAAGCGCTGAAATTCCACATCCGGGAATTCAAGTGCAAAATCCGGCGAATTAAAATCGATCTCTGGGTTCGTCGTGCTCGCCGCAAAGGCGCTGAAGGGCAAAAAGGTGAACACCATAGCCAGCGTCAAAAGGGCACTGACAAGGCGCGTTCGTTTTGAGAATCGCTGTTTCATGGGGCGCTCCTTTCGTTTTTTGTGTTGTTATTGCTGTGCGGTAAAGGGGTTCAGCCGGTCTGCGCGGTAGAGGGCAGAATGGTCATTCTGCCGTCCACGGCGGCATCCAGCATCTCGTGCTCCCGGAAATATTCCATCAGGATATCCTGACAGGAGGTTGCCACGCTGCGGGGCTTCTGCAGCTTGCAGATGGTTTCGTAGGAGATGTTGAAAAAACTCTCGATGTTTTTGAAGTGGTAGTTCTGCAGCCCCACGGTGAACAGGGCATCGTCGCCGATCTCCTTGCCCACCTCCTTGCCGCAGTAGGTAAAGTAATCAAAGTCGCCCTTGGCACGGTCGTAGCGCAGCCGCAGGGTGGAGGGCAGCTGGTAGAACTCGGTGTGCCCGGCGTAGGCTTCCTCCCGCAGCATGTAGCGCAGCATCTGCCGCAGCTGCCGCCCCGTCACCTTGAACATGAATACGCCGTCATCGTAGGGGAAGCCCTCGATAAGGTCGCCGTAGGTAACGATGGGGCCAAGCTTTTCGGCCCGGATGCTGCCGGAGCCGATCAGCATCACATCCACCCCAAGGCTGCGGGTAAAGATATCGGCAAACAGGTTGCCCAGCTCGGTCTCCTGCGTGCGCTGGGGGTGGGTAAGCTCCCGGCGGAAGCGCCCTACGATGTGGCTGTACTTTTCGTCCACCTGACTGGTGAAGCGGTGCAGCACCTGCTCCATGGCGGGGTTGCGGGGGCAGGTCTCGGCGCAGATGGGCACGGTGCGCCATGTGTAGGAATCGATGCAGTTGTTGTCCGTGTCCACGATGATATCAAAGCGCCCGATCTGGTCGGTGCCGGTGCCCGCCTGTGCAATGATCACGCCGTTTTCCTCCACCTCGTGTTCCAGGTAGGTGTGGCTGTGCCCGCCGATGATCAGGTCCACCCCCCAGGCCGGGTCCAGCTGGCGGGCCAGATGGCGGTCCTCCTCAAAGCCGATATGGGTCAGCAGCACGGTGAAATCAATGTCGATGCTGTTGTGGGCGTTGCAGATTTTGCCCACCTCGGCGGCAGCGGCGGCGGTGTCCACAAAGGAGCCCACCAGCGATTCGGATTTGGTCTGGTTGATGACATCCTGCGTGATGATGCCGATGAACAGGATGTTCATGCCGTCCACCCGCAGGATCTTGTAGGGGGTGAACAGCCGGGTGGGGGTGTTTTTGATGTAGAGGTTCGCGTTGATGATTGGGAACCGGGCGCATTTTTCGATGAACAGCAGGTGGGCGATGCCGTAATCCACCTCGTGGTTGCCGATGGTGACGATGTCCGGGGCAAGGGCGTTCATGATCTCGATGGTGGAAAGGCCCTTGTACTCCGAATCGATGACCGAGCCCCGGAACATATCCCCCGCGATGGCGTAGAGGGTGTTGGGCTCCTCTGCCCTCACCTTTTCGATGTAGCCGGACAGCATGGAAACGCCGCCCACCAGTTTTTCGTCCACCTGCTCTGCCAGAAAGTCTCCGTGCAGGTCGTTGGAGTGGAGGATGGTGATCTTTTTGGTGTGTTTCATGGTGCATTCCTCCCGGTGTGGGTCGGCGGCGGTCACCCCATGGCCTCCTGCCGCGCAAAATAGACGGTGCTGACAAGGCTCATGTAGCTTTCTTCGCCCTCCAGATAGAACTTCAGGGCAAGGGTGTTCTCGTCCTCCAGCGTGACGGCGTAGCGGGAGCCGTCCTCCCCGGTAAAGGTGGCGTACCACTCCTGATTCGTCTGGAAGGGCACCTCCGGGGTGCCTTCGTGGTAGAACAGGTCCGCTTCCTCCACGTTCAGCTCCGGGTAGGGGGTGATGTAGCTGGCAGTCAGGGGCAGCTGGTCGCCCTCGGTCTCGCCGTCGGTGGGCAAAAAGCACATGGCGTCGGCGTCCGCCGGGGCGGTCTCAAAAAAGCCCTCGTCGGTGTCGCGGGCGGTCTCCAGCCAGTTGCCTTCCAGCGACCACGGACTGGTAGTGGTCTCCCAGTCGTCTCCCTCCGGGTAGATGGTAAAATCGCACACGCCCTCGGCTTCCACCACATGGCCGTTCTCGCCGGAAAGGAAGGGGCTGAATACCAGCTCTTCGCCGGTGCTGGGGTACAGTTCCACCTCGGTGTTGGGGGCGATATCGCTGATGTTGCACAGCAGCAGGATGGGCTGGCCGTCCTCACTGTAATAGAGTTGTTTGCCGCGCTGGAGCGGGTTTTCGGCATCGTCTGTCAGGGTCGCCTCGTAGACGAAGAGGGTAGAATCCGGGTCCTGCGGGAAGATGCAGTACAGGTCGCACCCGCCATCCGGTGCCACGACCCAGTGATCCTGCGGGATGTCGTAGACGAAGCCCCACAGCTCCCGCAGGCCCTGCTGGCTGTCCAGCACCTTCTGCACATCGGTGGTCACCTCGTAGGAGCCGCCCAGATACAGCACACAGGCGCGGTATTCGTCCTCCCCTGCCAGAAGGCGCATGTAGGTCACGTCCTCCGGCTCTTCGTAATCCTGCTCTTGGGTGCTGGGTGCGGTCATGCCGTCACCGTCCAGCTTATTTTTGGATGCAGAACTGGCCGGGTTGCCGCCCTTGGACGACCCGCCGCAGCCTGCAAGGCCGATGGTCAGCGCCAGCAGGGCTGCCAAAAGTTTCAGGTTTTTCATAAGTTCTCCTTTCTCATGCCCTGCCGGGGCGCACCTCAGGGGCAGCGCCGGGCGCCGGGTGTTGGGAAAAATCGTCTACGCCCTCCACCGGCACAGGGCGGCCGGTCTCGGCGGAAAGCTGCGGGTTCCAGTCCAGCGGGCGTCCGGTGCTGCAATAGACCGTTACCATGGTGTCGGTGTCCTCCCTGCTGCCGTTGCACAGCAGCAGAATGGGCTGGCCACCCTGCCTGCCGTAAAGTTCTTTCCCCAGCTGCGCGGGATATGCGGGGTCCTGTTTTTCATAGACAAAAAGCGTATCCTCCCTGCGCACGGCAAAGATGCAGTACAGCTCCCGCCCGCCGCCCGGCGCTGCGACCCAGCGGTCTGCCGGGATGTCCGCAACAAACTGCCACGGCTGTTCCGGTAAGCTGTCCAGCACGGCGTGCACATCGGTGGTGCGCTCCGGGACGCTGCCCAGATAGAGCACCCCAGCAAGGTCTCCGTTTTCCCCGGCCAGCTGCCGCATTGCGGCAAGCTGCTCCGGCTCAGCGGAATCAGCACCGGAAGCCGCTGTGCTGCTGCCCCGCCCGGCGCTGCCGGGAGCGGGGCGGACGGGGGCGCCGTCCACCGCACCGCACCCTGCCAGACTGAAAGCCAGTGCAAGCAGTGCTGCAAAAGTTCTCATGGCTTTCATGTCAGCCCCTTTGTTTTATGCCCACGGGTCGGCCGATGTCGGGATGCGGATACCGGTCATCAGGTACTGCTCCCACAAGAACCACTGCCCGTCGCCCTTGCGGCGCAGCTTGATGGGGCGGGGGCTGTCGGCGCCGCCGCAGGGGATGAACAGCTTGCAGTAGCCCTCCTCGGTGTTGGAGGTGTGGTTGCTGCCCACCAGCAGGGTGAAGGGCTGGCGGGGGGTATAGCCGTTTTCCGGCGACGCACCCACAAAGTAGGAGAACGGGATATAGCTCTTGCCGTCCCGAAAGCGGTCGTTCAGGAAGGAGATCTCCTGCCCGTTCAGCGGGCGGGGGCCCCGCAGCCAGTTGAGCATCTCCAGCCCGATGTTTTTATCGGCACCGTAGGCGCACAGTGCGCAGACGGTGAGAGCTGCGGTCTTAAAGGGGGTGTCCAGACTGGCCTCCGGCAGTGCCTGCATCTGGGCAAGGCTTTCCGGCAGAGCCTGAAAGGTAAAGGTGACGGTCTGGTTGCCGGAAACATTTGCGGCGGCCTGCTTCATCTTATCAAAAAGTCCCATGAAAATACTCCTTTCTGTTTCAGCTGTGAGGGTTCAGCTCCGGTTCGGGTCATGGCGGGGCACAGTCCGCCTGCGAACGATCTTCTGGTTCAGATCCAGACTGAGGTTTACAAAATAACCGTTTTCAAAATACCATGCAATGTCCTTTGTGTCCATGCCAACGCTGTTGCACAGCCACCGCAGGGGCACCTCCGGCCCGGAGTAGCTCTCCACCCTGCGGGCGATGGTTCTTGCATGGTAGCGGCGTTTTTCGTTGCGTGCGAACAGAACAGAAAGGGGCACTGCGCCCACCACGATCCAGAACACATACCCGACAACGTGGGAGGTGTCCTTGACCTGCAGGTCCAGGCAGAGGGTATACAGCCCGCCGACAGAGCAGAACACGCAGAAAGCAAGCCCCGCGTTCCGCAGCCATTTGAGGACACGGGGAATCTCGCCGCGGGCTTTTTCCGAAAGATAAGGGTTCATAAACATACTCCTTTCAGAACGAGCCGCCTCCACCGCCGTGGGTGGTGCCGCTGGAAGAGGTGTGGGTGGAGCTGCCGCCGGAATCGCTGGAGCTGGACTCCTTCGGTCGCTCGGTGCGGTGCACGTCACGGTACAGGAACAGCTCCCGGCTGTTGGTCAGGTTCATGCTGCCCTCCCGCACATAGCTGGCGGCATTCTCCTGGAACGCCACGCTGCGCAGCTGGCTTTTCATTACGCTGACGACGACCCATGCCAGCACAAGGCCGATGCCCAGCGCCAGCACCAGGTACATGGGGGAAAGCGGCTCCCGGGGCAGGTTATTCACATCGTAGGGGTGGCCCGCCCGGGCAGCATCGATGTAGGTATCCGACCACTGGACAAAGGTGCGGAAGGCACCGGCGTAGTCTCCATCGGCCATGAAGGGGGTCATCTGCTCGCCAAGGTACTGGATGCCTGCATCCGTAAAGGCGGTGATGCCGTAGCCGCAGGTGGAGATATGCCACTTGCGGTCGCCTACGCTCACCAGCAGCAGCACGCCGTCCATATCGGGGCCGTAGCCGTACTGGCAGTAGTCATACAGATCATCGGCAAACTGCTCCATGCTGTCGGCACCAACGCTTTCCATCGACTCGATGGTGGCAATGGTCACATCGAAGCTCTGGCGCAGGCTCAGCTCTTCCAGTGCGTCCTCCAGCTCGTTGTCCTCGTCCTCGGTCAGCACCTCAGCGTCGTCGAACATGCGGTAGTACAGGTCGGCAAAGCCGCCCTCCACCGCAAAGGCCGGAACTGCCAGCGCCGCCGCAAGAATCAGTGCTGCCAGCGCCGCAAAGAGGGAGTGCAGTCGGTTGGAAGTCTTTTTCATCGTTCGTCCCTCCTTTACAGGATCCGTGCCAGCCACAGCAGCCACATCACGCCGTAGGACGCGGCGGAAAGGGCAGCCGTAAGGCCCAGCATCCACTTGCGGGCAGCGCCCTTGTCCACGGGCAGGTCACCCACGAATTTGCCGGTCTGACCGTTCATGGCAAACAGATAGTTTTCGCCCCGCCAGCTGGTGCTCAGCAGCCAGACCGGGAACAGAGCGTACTTTGCCTTGCCGCCGTGCAGCTGGATGCTGCTGTTATCCACCTTGACCGAATCGTAGCCGGTAACGATCTGCTGGAACGTCTCCTCAGTGGAGCGGCGGATGCGTTTGTTGGCCCGCTCGATGCTGTCCTCGGCGCTCACATCGTATTTGTCCGCCACATAGCCCGCCAGATAGGCGGTCTGGAAGGGGATGGCGTCCTGCATGGCGAAGGGCTCGATGGACTCCATCAGGTCGTCCTCAATCTTGGACGAACCGTCCACCGGCACGGCATCAAAGCCCAGTGTGCCATCCCGCCGGACGGAGTAGTAGTTGGTCTCGGTATAGTCGTATTTGCTGTCCGACCAGCAGCGGGTCCGGGTGGCGGTGAACCGCAGCTGAGCGTCGGCGTCGCTGTCAAAGAGCCAGAAGGGCACGTACACGCCCTTGATCTCATCGATGTGGTTCTGGCTGCGGAACACCCGGGGCAGCAGAGTCTTGCCCTTGAGGTGCTCCTGCAGCTTTGCCTTGGCGGCCTTTTTGTCCAGCTTGAAGGGGATGATGAGGTCTGGCCGCAGGGCCCCAGCAAACTGTCCGGTGAGGACGATGGGGTTGCCGCAGAAGGGGCAGGCCGAAGCGGCCATGGTGTCATCGCCCACGATCTCGCCGCCGCAGCTCTTGCAGCTGTAAGTATGCAGACCGGCGGTCTCCCCTTCTGCCCAGCCGCCGCCGGGGGTCGCCCACTCCATCTCGCTGGGCTTTTCGTCCTTCAGCTCCTCGTCGTAGCCCTTGAGGGTATCCACGTCGAACTCGGTGTCGCAGTAAGGGCATTTCATCTTCTGGGTGGCGCTGTCAAACTGGATGGCGCCATCGCAGCAGGGGCACTTGTATTCCAGCATTCCTGCCATAGCGTTTCCTCCTGTTGTTTCAAAGGGGGCCGAGGGCTTTTCCCCGGCCCCGCTGTTTTTGCGTCAGTCTTCCCGCCAAAGCGGTCGGCTCAGAAATCCGTAGTGATGCGGAACACCACCGGCTCGTCCGGCTCGGTGGCTTTGCCGTGGTGGCCCACTGCCAGGAAAGCGTTTTCTTCCAGCGGCAGGAAAACATCAAAGGTGCAGAAGTCGCCGCACAGCTGGCACAGGGTCTCGCGCTCACCCACGGGGAGGGACTTTTCTAAAAAAGTGCCGTCCGGCGCGTACAGCTCCCACATATAGCCCGTGTCCAGCAGATAGCCGTTGGGGCGCTTCATCATCACGGCGTCAAAGTTGCCCACCGGCTGCGAGCTGCGGGCCAGCTCATTGCCGTCCAGATCAAAGGCGGCAAAGTAGTAGTCTCCGCTGGAGTCCGGCTCGCCCACCGTCAGCAGCTCGTCTCCGCTGAGGTTCAGGGAGGACATGCTGTAGAAGGGGCCGATCTCGTTATCGCCCTCCAGCGTCAGCTCGGTGTACTCGCCGTCCTGCACCAGCACCGGTGCGGAGTCGGTCCAGTAGATTACGGTCAGATCCCGATCCTTGGAGGAATAGCAGCTGCCCATGTAGTCCAGTGCGTCGCCGGGCTCTTCCGGGTCGCTGCTGTTCAGATCGTAGCAGTAGACATCAAAGGGATCCATGGCGTACAGGATGCCATTGCGGTCGATGCTGAGGGCGTTGCTTCCGTCAATGTTGTACTCTGCCACCGGGGTCATCCGGTCGTCCTTGATGGCATACTCGAAGATCTTGGCAGACTGCTCTTCATTGTCCTCGTTGTAGAAGCTGAAGAAGTAATTGCCCCGGTAGCTGTCCGCTTTGATCAAATGATAGGCACCGCATACCTCGCGGCGGACGTCAAAGGGAATGTACTGTGCCTTGAAGGTGTAGTCGCCGATGGTCAGTTCCCCGGTCTGGAACTGGGTCACAGGGGGCCCTGCAGGGGCGGCTTTGGTCTCTGCTGATTCCGGCTGTGCCGAAGCGGACGGGGCACTGCTGCTGGAAGCCGGTGCACTGGAAACGCTGGATGCGCTGGCGGCACCGGAGCCGCCGCAGGCGGTCAGCCCGAGGGCGGCGGTGGCAAGGCCCATGGCCTTGAGGAAATCTCTGCGCTGGATCTTTCTCATATCCGTTCCTCCTTTTGGGGTCACTGCACTTTTGCAAAGGCTTCGTCAGCACGGCGGCTGTACAATGCCATGCCGCCGGTCTGGGCGTCGTTTGCCAGATTGATGTTCTCCACAAAGCGGGCCTTTTCCTGCTCAGAGAGCTGCCCGCCCTTCATGGCGGCAGATGCCACGGCACCCATGGCACCGATCATGCCCATCTGGCCCTTCAGCTCCCGTTCCTCGGCCTTGGACATCCGGCGGCCGAACAGGCTCGTCTCGTTGTCGTGGACTCCGAAGATGTGATCCAGATGCTGCCGTGCGATGTGGGCATAGCCGATCTCCCGCCGGTCCCGCTTGCCGAAGCAGATGACCAGCTCCTGCTTGATGTAGGGGTGGGGATGCATACCCCGCTGGGTCTGGGCCTCGGTGATGCTGCGGGGCTGCACCAGCTTCAGCTTCAGGCCGCCGCCGTTGAGGGTGGGTTCTTGGCCCGGCTCCTTGGCGGGGGTCTCGTCCAGATACTCCTCATAGCTGGCGATCTGGTCGTAGCGGATCAGCTCCGGCATCTTGCCCCGTCCGCCGGTGCGATCGTCGATGTACAGCATTCCAAGCTCATCGCAGAACACCAGCCCCATTTGCGTCGGGGTGGAGGGGTATGCGTTGACCCGGAACTCGGTCTTGTCGAACACCTCGTCGAACACCCGCTTCATCCGGGCCATATACTCCATGTGCTCCTTGGCCTCGTCCAGCGTCAGCTCGCTGAGCCGGATATATTTGGAGCACTTGTTGCCGCAGTCATCGCAGAGGAACTGTCCGTCCCGCAGCTTGGAGCGGTGCAGGGTGCCGCACTCGGAGCCGCAGACGGCGCAGTTCTGTTTTGCGAACAGGTTGGAAAA
>VOFC01003274.1_pt1 | contig 32895 bp, 64 predicted proteins | sample 5384161 | NCBI WGS metagenome assembly VOFC01 (sample SAMN12384722, study PRJNA508395) | human gut metagenome | isolation source: healthy gut B | host: Homo sapiens
TCATAGAAAACCTGCAACAGCCACTCTAAAAATCATCAGACAGTCCAATACCGATGTTATAAACATAGGCACAACTCAAGGTGCATAAACTTCCCGATATTGTTTCGGAGTCAGATAATTCAAGGCATAGGCCGGCCGCTGTTCATTAAAAAATCTGATATATTCATCGATTTCTGTTTCAACGGGCCTATCCCCTGTGACATGGAAGTCCATGAATAATTCTGCTTTTATCCATCCGTTGATAGATTCCATAGCTCCGTTATCAGTAGGTGTTCCCACCCGCGACATAGAATGGGTAACATACATCGGTAAAAGATCATTATAGGCTTTAGAAGCATATACAGAGCCCTGATCGGAATGAAGTATCATCTGATATTCGGGATGTTGCTTCTTCAGTTCAAGAAGCTCCTTCAAGCCGCTTATATACGTCATACGGTCTCCACGCTTAGAAGAAAGTGCGTGACTGACAATCTCATTATTCCACAAATCATGGATTCCCAAGCAGCTTCTTCCAATGATAGAAGCTGCTTCGATTAATATTCATCGTTTCACAGAGCAGCTTTACTGGAAATTCTCCCGATAATTCAAGGATTATTTGGTATTCTTGCTGCTGTATCGAATGATGGAACCATCCCCTTCACTTCGTAGCCTTTTTTAACCGCGCCTCTGCGATACGCGCTTTTACAAGAGCTTGAATCAGTTCTTCTTTTGTCATGGCCTTGTATGCTTCTAGGTTTTGTGATGTACTCAGACCTGAAGGCTTGCCTGTGGATAATGGAGCTGTGTAACCTTTATGCTTTGGCGGCAATTGATTCAAATCTCGATACATGCGCATGTAAGAACGAGCGGTATTTTCTCCGATGTCATATTCTTCAGCTGCCTGGTAACGGGTGAGCTCTCCTTCATAAATCCTGCGGCCAATATTCAATTTTTCTTCTTTTGTGTATTTCATGGTAAACCTCCTGTCCACATGGAACTATATTTTGTTCACAGGTTGAAATCTTCATGCATAAATTATACATCTCTCTGTCTAAAAATGCCCCCCTTTGTGTCCAATTTTAGTTTACCACTTCAATGTAATGATTATGCCTGCGGAGATCCATATGGATTTTCCGTGGGCGTTATTTTTTTGCTTTCATACCCCCTCAAAACGCCATTGAAATCTCCGTATGTTGAGGAGGTGGTCACATGGCAAATGAACATTCTGTTGCAGAAAGCGGCAAAACGATGGTGCCGATTAACGAAAAATATATGCTGACCATAAAAAGAGGCGTCGGAGTATTTCAATATTGGTGTGAAAAAGATGCGGCGTCTGGCGGAGGATAATCTCGGTCGGTTTGCGGTTTACAGCGGAAACCGCTATCTCATAATACGCACAAAATTTGAGAAATTTATCGAGGAATCTTCTGCGGTCTGATTTCTCTTTATTTGCCGTGAGTAGTTGACTTTTCGGGGCTTTAGAGTGATATATGTCATGACCTAAAAAAGGTCGAAAAACCGGGAAAAGGGAGGCCATGACATGAAGGAAACAAACCGGGTGGCAGGCAGCGGAAAGACCGCAATTCCAATCAGTGAAAAGTATATGCTGACTATAAAAAAAGAGGCATCAGAATATTTCAACATTGGGATCAAAAACATGAGAAAAATGGCGGAGCAGAACACTGGAGCCTATGCCATCTTTTTAGGAAACCGTTATCTGATCGTTCGTAAGAAATTTGAAGAATACATGGATTCATTGACTATGGGAGAGGAGGAAGAAACAGAATGAAGAAACCATCAGCCGAGCAGAAGGATATTCTGAATCAGGAGGAGGCAATTGTATATTTTGGACTCAGTAGGAGAAAGTTCTATAAACTTCTGAAAGAGGGGAAGAACACGCCCTTTATGGCAATGTACGGCAGCCGTAGGCTGATCATCCGTACCGAATTTGAAAAATATCTGGAAAAGCATCCAGAACTAAGGAGGCGGACATAAATGGCAAAAAAAGACCAGGCAACCGGCGTGATTCCAAGCACAGGGTTCTCCGCCGGGGAGAATCCATCCGTGCAGACGGGAAATACCAGTTTAAATATCATGTGAATGGGAAACCGCACTTTGTTTACAGTTGGCGGCTGGAGCCTACGGATAAACTTCCGGTAGAAAAGAAGCCGTGCCTTTCCCTGCGCGAGTTGGAAAAGCATATCGGTTACGATCTGGACACGCAGATGGACCCCGTTGGCAAGAATATAACGGTGGTAGAATTGGTGGAGCGCTACCTTAGAACCAAAACGGGAGTAAGGGATAGTACCCGCGCAGGCTACAGAACCGTGCAGCGCACATTAGAAAAAAAGAACCTTTTGGCGGAAAGAAAATATCTCAAGTAAAGGTATCCGATGCAAAAGCTGTTCCTGATAAAGCTACAGAGTGACGGCAGAGGATATAGTTCCATTCATTCAATCAGAGGTGTGTTACGACCTGCCTTCCAGATGGCGGTGGATGATGATGTGCTGCACAAGAATCCGTTTGGTTTTGAATTGGCTACAGTAATTGTCAATGACAGTGTGACCAGGGAGGCAATCAGCCGGGATCAGATGCGGAAGTTCCTGAAATTCATCCATGATGATAATGTTTACTGCAAGTATTATGAGGTGGTCTACATTCTGTTCCATACTGGGATGCGAATTTCGGAATTCTGTGGCCTGACGCTTAAGGACATTGATTTGGAGAACCAGAATCATCAATATTGACCACCAGTTGCTCAGAACATCAGAAATGAAGTATGTGATTGAAGCAACAAAGACAAATGCCGGAACGAGGAAGCTGCCCATGACGGAAGATGTGTTCCGTTGCTTCCAGGCAATCATTGAGGACAGGGAAAAACCGAGATTTGAGAAGATGGTGGATGGGCATACAGGATTCCTTTACACGGATAAGGACGGAATGCCTCTGGTGGCGATGCATTGGGAACACCGCTTCAACCACATGGTTAAACGGTACAATGATATTTTCCGGGTGCAGATGCCGAACATCACTCCCCACGTCTGCCGCCATACCTACTGCAGCAACATGGCGAAGTCCGGCATGAATCCAAAGACGCTCCAATATCTGATGGGGCATTCGGATATCGGCGTGACGCTGAATACCTACACGCATCTTGGATTGGAGGATGCTGCGGATGAATTGAAGCGGATGGAGGAGCTGGCAGATGCCAGAAAAGGAACTGGAAAAGGTCAAAGGAGAAAATCCCGTATCGCAGAAAATGTTCCGGGCAATTTAATATAGAAAAAGAATACAATGGCGCTCTGCTTCAGCAGGGCGTTTTTTTTTCTGTATTCCCCGCTCCTCAAATCCTGCGTTTTATGGTAGAATAATCGAAGTGAATACATTAAGGGATTTAATTTCAAATTGACTAAGTTGCTTTCAGAGATTTTGAGGAGGGGCTGGATGTACAAAGTTGATGCAAGTGATGCACAAGCGTTGCTGGAATATTCAGATGTCTTTTCGGACGAACTTCCTGATTTAAAAGAAGAGATTGGGAAGTTAAATATGCACAAAGCTATTTCTGTTATTTGTGAATTGATTCGTGTCAGAGATGCTATGCTAGATCCGATATATACAATTGTGGGAGAGTTTAGGATTCCATTTGAAACAGTATTAAAAAAGCAAATGTGTGGTATTGATCCAAAGTCGCCACAAGAAATGTTTTCTAACCCCTTGTTACAAAGAAATAAACATATCATATCGGTACAGATGTTACTTATACTACTTAAAAACTCATTAAATATGGGAAATACGAAACAATGGATGATATAGAGTATGAAGTCACTGAAGATGACTATAAGAAAATCATTCAGTTACAGTTAGTAGTGGCAGAGGAGGTTAGTCGAAAACATTTAAAAGAGTTTGATTCAAACCACTTTCTTTTATTCTACATATCATTTGAATTATCAGAGGAATTTGGCAAATGAGTTTGTGCGGATGTACTATATGATGGAGAGACTTAGTAGGGATAAGGAGCAGTTTGATGTAGATGTTCAAAACGAATATAGAGATTATTATACGGATTTTACTGAAAAATATGGTTTTTTACACCGACTCAATATAGTTCATTTCTGTTTGGAGAACTTACAACTTATTATTCGGATATAAACGGATTGATATATGCCTCAATGGGAAAAAAAAAATATAGAAGAAATATATGGGCGAATAAGAGAAAGCGTTGATTGCGCAAGTCATTAACACTTTGGCACAGTCGGTTGAAAAATACTTTGAGTGGGCAACAAAAACCGAAAATCAAGAGTGGGATTTTAGCCAATTTTTTAGTTTCCCCTTTATAAAAGATAAGGACGGAAGGTATATATCTATATGCGATATTACATTGAGAAATGCGTTCTTCGAGAAAATTTTTTGGTTGATTAGGGATTGTTATCCTCAGTCTGATAGTAGAGCTATGGCTTTTTTTGGAAGACTATTTGAAATATATATACAAGATGTTACGAGGAATGCTGTAAAAAGCAGATTACGAATACATACCGGAATTTTCTTTCAAAATAAAGAGGAATGAAAAGAAATCTTCGGATGCGTATGTTCGAAAGGGATCAAATTTATTAGTAGTTGAAGTAAAAGGCTTTTCAGTTTTATTGGACTGTATGACCAAGAATGAAAAAATCGAAAAGAATAACGATAAATTATTTATTCGACCTATACTGCAAGCTGACCTGTGTATGGATTCAGTTATAGATGAAAAAGCTGAATTTGATGGAGTGGAAGATGTTTATATTATTGCTGTAACTCTTGATAATATTAATGCGGTTCCTGATTATTATAATGAGATACATAAAAGGATTGCTGCTCAGAAAAAGTGTTCAAAAACAAAATATTATTACAATTTTAATGTTGAAGAATATGAAATGTTGATGTATCTTTTTAGAGCGAGAGTGCGATATATTTAGTTTGCTAAAAAGATTACTATGAGAGCAAATTTTTTGAAGCCGTTTAGTAATTATTTGCATGAAAGGTATGGAGATATTCAAATGACTGCATTTATGGAAGAACTATACCATGAAGCAAGTGAGAAAATGACAGAAATGCTCTTTGTGGAATAGAAGCATATAAGTGTGGTGGGGATGTTCTCTCCACAATTCATAGTAGAATATTCGCAGTAGTAAAACACCCTGCTCTTACTACGATTTTACTACGTTTCATGTCCTCAACTTGCCCCGTTTTGCCGCATTTTTGCTTATTCTGTGACAAATTTAACAATCTCAGAGCAAAATTTAGGGTCGGCAAACTGCGGCAAATCGGGGCAGAATACGGTATTTTAGGAGGATTTTCGTTTATGATAAAAGTATTATTTGTTTGCCACGGCAGCAGATGGCAAAGAAACTATGGAGCGAACTATGGATGGCCTTTATGGATTTATTGATTGTCTGCCGGGCGCCAAAGTAAAAAGGAAAAATTTATGGCGCCGGTGTGTATCAAAAAGGAGAAGTAACAGCCACCAAAGCTATGGAACAAGCCTATCAGTACGGCAAGCAGTGCTGATGGCAAGAACAAAGAACCGCAGTTGCGTTTTTGTGCGTAACTGCGGTTCTTTGTATGATCGAGAAGGCAGTGTTTAAAAACCATTTTATCGGAAACGGCAAGACCCGTAAACCACAAAGCTGCGACCGAAACTCACATTCCTATAAGCCCCTTTACTGCAAAACCAAATAGCTGGAACCAATAGGGAAGGCAGCATATTCAATGTTTTACAGTCTTTCAAGCCCAAAATGCCAATACCGGAGCTGGCGATGAGTACGCCGCCGATGATGGAAATTTCGGTCAAAAGCTCTGGTGAGAGAAAAGCGGCTAAAAATCCGGCGCCTAAATAGATCGCGCCTTGCCAGACGAACAGCACTGCGGCGGCTAAGGCAATGCCGATGCCATAGGTGGAAGCCAGCACCATCGAGGTGACAAAATCTAAGGTGGCATTGGTGAGCAGATAGGTATGGTCGCCGTATAGTGCGCTCTGGATAGGTCCCAGAATGGATAGGGTGCCGATGCAGAACAGTAAAATGGCGGTGGATAGCCCTTGTCCCAATTGAGAAGTGGCGAAACGGCCCGTCAGCTTTTGAAATTGCCCGTCAATGTCCAGTATGGTGCCTGCTAAGCTGCCGGCGGCTAAGCTGATGATGAACAGCACCGGATACTGGCTGTTGGGCATATTGCTGACAACGGCGTTGATGCCCAGCGCTGTGGCGGCTAAGCCCATGGCGGTAAACAGCGCGCCTTGATATTCTTCCTTGATGCCCTTGCGCACCACGCTGCCAATCAGACTGCCGGTGAGGATGGTGATAGTGTTGACAATGGTTCCTAACATGATGAAAAGCTCCTTTGTGTCGAAATGCTTCTATTCGCTGATAGTATGAATATTATAACAAATAAATGTCCTGTTGGGCAACTAAATGACAGGAATTAAGGGTATACAGAAAAATGGGGGCGTGATAAAATAAAAGCTACAGAATTTTTATAACAGGATTTTCAGGATAAGGAATGTGGCCCAATGAATTATGAGGAAGCGTTACAGTATATCAATCAATTAAACAGTAAAGGAATTGCTTTGGGCTTAGAGCGGATTGAAGCCTTGTTGGACCGGTTGGGCAATCCGCAAAAGGGGCAGCGGTTTGTCCATGTGGCCGGTACCAACGGCAAAGGCTCGGTGTGTGCCTTTTTGGACAGCGCGCTGCGGGAAGCCGGATTGCGGGTTGGCCGCTATATCTCGCCTACCTTGTACGATTACAGAGAGCGTATTCAAATCGATGGGCAGTATATCAGCAAACAGGCGGTGGCCTCGCTTTTGACGACTATCCAACAGGCTTGTGTGCAGATGGAGCGGCAGGGCTTGGAGCCGCCTACGGTGTTTGAAGTGGAAACGGCGCTGGCCTTTTTGTATTTTGCCGAGCAGCATTGCGATTATGTGTTGTTGGAGGTGGGCATGGGCGGACGGCTGGATTCCACCAATGTGATTACCCAGCCGGTGTTGTCCGTGATAACGCCTATCAGTCTGGACCATACCCGGATGCTGGGCGATCATCTGGCAGCCATTGCCGCTGAGAAGGGCGGCATTGTCAAGCCCCATTGTCCGGCGGTGCTTGGGCCGCAGCAGCCGGAAGCGCAGGCGGTTTTAACAGCGCGCTGCCAGCAATGCGGCATTACGCCGCTGCAGGTGGATGTAAACCAAATACAGAAGCAGCAATGGAGCTGGCAAGGACAGCGTTTTTTTCTTATGGGCGCTGGTCCCAGCTTACCATTGGCTTGTCCGGCGATTATCAGCGCGTCAACGGGGCCATTGCCATAGAAGCCTTACAACTGCTGCAAAAGGAGGAGCCCGCTTTAACCGACGAAGCAATACGGGTTGGTTTGGCCAAAGCCCGCTGGCCCGGCCGGTTTGAGATAATCGGGCAAGCGCCTTTGTTTGTGGTGGACGGTGCCCACAATCCGGCAGGCGCGCAGGCGTTGGCGCAAACACTACAGGAGCATTTTTCCGGCAAGCGCATCTGGCTTTTGCTGGGTGTATTTCGCGATAAGGATTATCAGCAGATTGGGGCCATTCTGAGCGGCTGCAGCCAGACTGTTTTTGTTTCCAGCCCCAGCATGAGCGGGGCTTGGAGGCAGGACTGCTGGCAGCGGCGGTAGCGCCTTATTTTCAGCAGGTGCAGGTGGCAGAAAGTGCAGAGCAGGCAGTACAACAGGTGCTGCAACGGGCTGACAGGGAAGATGTGGTAGTTTCCTGCGGCTCGTTGTCCACCATTGGGGCGGTGCAGCGGGCTGTACAGCAGTGGGAGGTGCAGCATGGAGAGGATTGAGTGCATTTTGCAGGATGAACGGTTCCAGTATAGGCTTGCAGCGCGTTCAGCAGTTGGAGCAGCAGCGAATTTTCTGCTGTCACGGCTTGGATCATCTGCTGGATGTAGCTCGCATTGCCTGGATTATGGTGCTGGAACAGCAGCAGCCCTTAAAGAAAGATGTGGTGTATGGCGCGGCCCTGTTGCATGATTTGGGCCGTTATCGGCAGGATGAGGAAGGTGTGGCCCATCATCAGGCCAGTGCCGAGCTGGCAGCTGTGATATTGCCCGACGCTGGCTACAGCGCCGAAGAAACGGCGCAGATGGTGCAGGCCATCGGCCAGCATGGAACGCAGCCCCAGCAGGATTTTCTGGCTCAGGTGCTGTATCAGGCCGATAAACTGAGCCGGAACTGCTTTCAGTGTAAAGCCCAGGCCCAATGTAAATGGCCGCTGGAAAAGCGCAATCGAACTATTTTATACTGAACGGCAGCAGGGGTCGGCGAATCACCGACGCCTTGTGCAGCGTATGGTGTAAGGGTTCGTGATACCGTTCGTTGTCGTTAGCTTTGGGCTTTGCATCACGCATTGTCCTGTAAGGAGTCTGTAAATTATCGAGTCGTCTTTTCAGATATTGTGAATAGTTCATAATAAGCGTTAGCCATAACAGATGGGTGGGCGATACGCCCCCTCATCGCTTCTTTATGGTGCGTTGTTTTGGATAACTGTTTGCAGTGAAGTGGTAAACTAAAATTGGACACAGAGGGGGTCATTTTTAGACAGAGAGATGTATAATTTATGCATGAAGATTACAACCTGTGAACAAAATATAGTCCCATGTGGACAGGAGGTTTACCATGAAATACATACAAAAGAAGAAAAATTGAATATCGGCCGCAGGATTTATGAAGGAGAACTCACCCGTTACCAGGCAGCCGAAGAATATGACATCGGAGAAAATACCGCCCGTTCCTATATGCGCATGTATCGAGATTTGAATCAATTGCCGCCAAAGGAGAAAGGTTACACAGCTCCATTATCCACAGGCAAACCTTCAGGTCTGAGTACATCACAGAACCTGGAAGCATACAAGGCCATGACAAAAAAGAAGAACTGATTCAAGCTCTTGTGAAAGCGCGTATCGCAGAAGCACGGTTAAAAAAAGGCTACGAAGTGAAGGGGGGATGTTCCATCATTCGATACAGCAGCAGGAATACCAAATAATCCTTGAATTATCGGGAGAATTTCCAGTAAAGCTACTCTGTGAAACGATGAATATTAATCGAAGCAGCTTCTATCATTGGAAGAAGCTGCTTGGGAATCCATCGCCAAAAACCAAAGCATTTCTTGAGAATGTCCAGCTTTTCCAGGCCTATCATTTACAGTATCCATCACATGGCTATAGATGGCTGAATGCAAAAATCCGTTTGGATAAAGGCATTATACTGTCTAATCCTTATGCGCATAAGTGCTGTAAAGCTGCCGGCATCAAAAAGTGAGGCAAAGCATTATAAATACAAAAAGCCTGGTGCTGCTGGAAAAATCTTTCCCAATCTTCTTCTATCTGAATTACAGATTGACGGGCCGCTCCAGTGTATTGTAAGTGATATGACAGCTTTCCGGGTAAAAGGTGTTTATTACGAGCTGACATTATACATGGATTTGTGGAACAATGAGATTGTCAGTCACGCGCTTTCTTCTAAGCGTGGAGACCGTATGACGTATATAAGCGGCTTGAAGGAGCTTCTTGAACTGAAGAAGCAACATCCCGAATATCAGATGATACTTCATTCTGACCAAGGCTCTGTATATGCTTCCAAGGCCTATAATGATCTTTTTTTGCCGATGTATGTTACCCGTTCTATGTCGCGGGCGGGAACACCTACTGATAACGGAGCTATGGAATCTATTAACGGATGGATAAAGGCGGAATTATTCATGAACTTCCATGTCACAGGGGATAGGCCCGTTGAAACAGAAATCGATGAATATATCAGATTTTTTAATGAACAGCGGCCGGCCTATGCCTTGAATTATCTGACTCCGAAACAATATCGGGAAACTTATGCACTTGAGTTTGATGTCTATAGCATCGATATTGAACTGTCTGATGATTTTTAGAATGGCTGTCGCAGGGTTTCTATGACGTGTATAATTTTACATTTTTATTGCTTTATTTACTAAACATTCGTGTCCAATTTTTGTTGACTAGTGCAAAACAGTTTCTGCGCCAATTTTCTGTCTTTTACCGTGTTTTCTGTATTGGTAGCTCTATTAGGGGTGGACAATACAAAGAAAATGCCGGTTTTCTGCTCAACCAATAGGCTTTCCGAGGATTTACAATGACATGGGCAAACAAGCCTGCTAGGCCCGCAAAAATGGAACCGATAAATTAAAAACAAACATGACAGGAGCGTGGAGAACATGCAGCAGACAATGAAAATTGGCAACCGCCTTTTTGATTTACAACAGCACACCTATATCATGGCCATTTTGAATATGACGCCCGATTCTTTTTCTGACGGCGGCAGTTATCAAACCTTGGATGATGCGCTGTATCGCGTAGAACAAATGCTGGCGGAAGGGGCTGATATCATCGATATTGGCGGTGAATCGACTCGTCCGGGCCATACGGCCATCAGCGACGAGGAAGAAATCAGCCGGGTGGCGCCGGTAATTGAAGCGGTGACCAGGCGGTTTGATGTGCCGGTATCCATTGACAGCTATAAAGCGCCGGTGGTAAAAGGCCGCTCTGGCTCGCGGCGCCCATTTGGTCAATGATATTTGGGGTTTGCAGCATGATGCGGAGCTAGCCCATGTGATTGCCCAGGCAGGGGCCACTTGCTGTCTGATGCATAACAAGCATAATACCCAGTATGACAATCTTCTTCTGGAATGTCTGGAAAGCCTGCGTCGCAGCGCTGAGAAGGCAGTGGCAGCCGGCGTGCCCAGAGAGAAAATATTATACTGGACCCAGGTATTGGCTTTGGCAAAACCTGTGAACAAAATTTATATTTAATGCAGCAGCTGCCGCAATTTAACTTGCTGGGCTATCCCATGCTGTTGGGTACCTCCCGTAAGTCCATGATTGGTTTAACCTTGGATTTGCCGGTGGACCAGCGGGTAGAAGGCACTTTAGTGACTACTGTGCTGGCGGTGCTGGCTGGCTGGAATTTTGTGCGGGTGCATGACGTGAAAGAAAATTATCGGGCCATTAAAATGGCAGAAGCTATTGGCCATTGTAAGCCGATGTAGGAGGGCCTTTTGATGGATAAAATCTGTATTGAAAATTTGGAGATTTACGCCCGGCATGGTGTTTATCCGGAAGAAAATAAATTGGGCCAGAAATTTTTAATCTGCGCCCAATTGGAAGTAGATGCCGGCAAAGCCGCCCGGCAGGATGATTTGAGCCAGTCCGTCAATTACGGCGAGGTGTGCTACTATATCAAAGAGCTGATGGAGCGGCATACCTTCCGATTAATTGAGACGGTGGCCGATGTGCTGGCCCGGGAGATTTTGCTGAAATTTCCGTTGGTGCAGCGCATTGCATTAGAGGTGAAAAAAGCCCAACGCGCCAATTTCGCTGCCTTTTGCCTATGTGTCGGTGGCAGTGGAACGGCAGTGGCATACAGTGTATGTAGGCATCGGCAGCAATTTGGGCAATCGGGAGGGTTATATCCGCCAAGCAATGCTGCTTTTTGAAAGAACAGCGGGACTGCCAAATTACCAAAGGCTCCAGTCTGTTTGTGACAGCGCCTTATGGTTATACCGACCAGCCCGAGTTTCTCAATGGCTGTTTACAGGTCAAAACGCTGCAAAGTCCGGAGCAATTTTTGGATACCTTGCACGCCATCGAGCAGCAACTGGGGCGGGAGCGGAAAGTCCATTGGGGACCCCGCACCGTCGATTTGGACATCTTGCTGTATGATGATTTGGTGATGGATACTGAGCAGCTCACCATTCCCCATACGGACATGCAAAACCGTATGTTTGTGTTAAAGCCCTTGGATGAGATTGCCGGTTTTGTGCGCCATCCGCTGTTGGGCAAGACCATACATCAGTTATGTGAAGCCCTGGAAAATCAATAGAATAGAGCAAAAACGCTGTGTAGGAGAGCTCCTATACGGCGTTTTTATTTTAAGGCCGCTTGGTATTGTTTGCCCCAGTTGCAGAGCGCTTTTAAAATTGGCTGGATTGTTTGGCCGATTTCTGTTAAGGCGTATTCTACCTGCGGCGGCGTGGTAGGATAAACTGTACGCTGCACAATTTGTTGAGTTTCCAATTGGCGCAGTTGCTGTGTCAGAGTTTTGGTGGTGATAGTGCCTAAGCGGCGCTGCAGCTCATTGAAACGAACAGGACCATGAGATAATTGCCATAAGATGTGCAGTGTCCATTTGCCGCTTAGAATATTTAAACCAACGTCCATAGGGCACTTCTCAGTAACTGCCATTGTTTTTGCCATGTGAAATTCCTCCTAATAGGTAAGAGATACTATCCAAAAGGATACTACCTGTCAAAAAAGTGCGTTCTTGTTGGAAGTGATGGTGCATGATAAAGTCATTATAGCAAGTATCCTATGGAAAAGGAATGATTTTATGATAATTGACAGTCATGCCCATGTTATGCTGCCAACTACAGTGCAGCTACAAAAGATGGATGAGGCTGGCGTGGATTGTACGATTTTATTCACAACCACGCCCCATGTGGAGCAGGCAGCCGATTTTTCTCTGCAAGCAATCCAAAAAGAACTGCAGGCGCTCAATCAGCTTTTGCAGGGTAAGCCTTCTCTGACGGAGCGGGCAGCGCAAATGAAACAGACAATTATAGAGTTACAGCAGGCTATTCATGCTGCGCCGGGGCGGTTTTATGGTTTTGGTCCGATACCGCTTGGGTTGCCGACGGAGGAAACGGCCCAGTGGTTGGAGCAAATGGTAGTGGGCAATGGGCTGCGGGGAGTTGGTGAGTTTACGCCTGGCTCGGTGCAGCAGATGGAGCAATTGGAGCCTGTGTTGCAAGCGGTTGCCGATTATAGAAATTTGCCAGTCTGGGTGCATACGTTTCATCCTGTCACAAAGCAAGGCGTAACAGCGTTGATGGCGTTATGCCAAAGATATGCCGGCGTGCCGGTAATCTTTGGTCATTTGGGCGGTGTGCATTGGATGGAAGTCATTGCCTTTGCCAAAGAGCAGCTAAATGTATATCTGGATTTGTCGGCGGTTTATACGCCTCTGGCGGTGCGGGCTGCGCTGGCAGAGGTGCCGGAGCGTTGCCTATTTAGTTCGGATGCGCCTTTTGGCGAACCGTTGCTCTTGCGGCAGATGATAGAAGTTGTCAGTCCTTCTTCGATGATTACCGACATGGTATTAGGCGAGAATATGGCGCAGTTGTTGGAGCTTACAGCCGGAATATGATGGACCTATCCAGCACAATCGCATGAAATGTTAAAACGATAAAAGGTCTGTGCCGGTTTCAGCAAGCCCAGTACAGACCTTTTATCGTTTTTATAGAGGATTGAGTCGTCATCGCCTTTAGCGGTAAAGCAGATTATTTACGGCAGCAAAAAGCAGGCCATAGACTCCACCGTTTGCACGGTTGCTTCGGTGAATAAATAATCCAGTCGTTTTTGCAGACTGTCCGCCGTTTCAAAGGGCGGCGTGAAGAAGCCCTTGGGCGCGTAAAGATGACGAATCCACCAATCGGTGCGTTTATTTTGGCCCTTAACGTAGAAGCAGCCGCAGAAAATGCCGCCTGGCTTTAAAACGCGCAGGATTTCTTTATAGGCCGCTTTTTATCAGGAAAGGCATGAAAGCCATTCAAGGACAGCACCAAATCCAAGCTGCCGTCTGTCATAGGCAGTTGGCCCACATCACCTTGCAGAAAGGTGACATTGACAGCCCCATGGCTTGCGCCCGTGCCTGTGCCTTTTGCATCATGGCCGCAGAGTAATCCAAACAGGTAATCTTGGCCTGGGGCAACTGCTGATAGATGGGCATGGTCAAAATGCCGGTGCCGACCGGAACCTCCAGCAAGGAGCCGGAAAAATTGGCGGGAATGCCAGAAAGCGCCAACTCTAAATAGCGATTATTTTTGTGTGTGTCCATATTCCACACCAGTTTGCAAACCGCCTTACCGGGCAGCGTGGAGCAGGTAATCATGCCGTCATAAAAGGTCGCTTCGTTGCCCAATGCGCGGTAGGCTTGCGCGATTGCTTCATGTCTGTTCATAGGCTACGCTTCCTGATAATCGGTGACAGTGTAGCCGGCTCGGCTGATACTAGTGCGGATTTCGTCTTCACTCAGCGGTTGTTTCATGCGCACGGTAGCCGACTTGTCTTTCAAATCCACCTGAGCCCATCGCCTTCTTTCTCATTGAGCGCATTTTCTACCCGCAGCTTGCAATGGCTGCAGGTCATACCGTCTACGCCGACTTTGACGCAGTACGGGTAATGTTCTGCATGCTTATCCTGCACGCGGATTTTTTTCTCCTCGTCGCCACCGGTACCGCAGCAACCGTGAGAAACATTTTTCATGTAGCTTTTTGATGCCGTAGGCGCAAATTGCCACCAAAATCAGCACAATGATTACATTTGCCATTTGAAAACCTCCATCTCAAATATTATTTTTATAGCAATGATGCTTAGTCAAAACTAACTATGGAACAAGAAAAGACATTAGACAGATGAATTCCTTTACCAAAAAAATGCAGGGAACAGTTCACATAAGTTTATTTTTATTATTTATGAGTTAGTATTCTAGATATATGCTACTGCAAACTTGGCGGTTTGTCAAGAAAGGGATTGCAAGTGAAAAACGATGTGTTAATCATTGTTACATATATCTAGTTTTTGGCAAGATTCTAGCAATAGATCCTTTATTGCTTGCAATAAAGGATTGTCCTTTTGATTTTGTGGGAATAATAATACTATTTTCATCGGCATAGGGTAATTTTTTATAGTTTTTGCACAAATCGTGTCATTTTTATTTGTGGACAAGTTCTTAAGCAGATAGAAGAAAAAATTCCGATATAGTTTGGCTCTAGGGATATGAGGTTGAACATCATTTCTCTGGTAGGCAATTTTTTATTTGCGTTTTTGGAAATTGTGCGTAAATTTTCTCCATAGGGCAGAATCGTGTACTTTTCATAAGTAACTAAATGGAACTCTGTTAATTGATTTAATGTAAGTTCTTCTTGTCTAGCAAACGGATGAGAAGCATTTAAAAAGACAAGACTTGATATATCTGCAATAGGAAAAACTTTAAAATTATTTTGATTCATTTTTTCTTTAAAGAAATTAAACCAGCAGGATCACAAAAGTCGAGACCTAAAAATAGAGAATGATTTGTCTCAATTGGGGCTACAATCTTGGGAGATTCATCTTTTAATATAATTTGTAAGGAAGGGTATCGATTGGATGCAGTCAAAATTGTATCAAGCAAAATTGTGCTGCAAATAATGTCAGGTGCTGTAATTCGCACCTCCCCCTTTAATTTTAGATGTATGAGTGGCTAAGTTGAGCCAATTCTGCTGCATTTTTAGCATTTGAATAGCGTCAGGTAAAATTTGCTTTCCTTCTGTTGTTAAAGTAATACCGTTCTTACTGCGTGTAAAGAGCGGATATCCCAATTCCTGTTCCAATGTTGCAATAGCAGCGCTAAGACTAGGCTGGCTGATGAATAGGTTTTTTTGCAGCTTCGTTAAAAGATTTATATTCACTTGTTTTCACAAAATATTCAATATGCTTTAACTGCATAATTTCATCTCCTTGATTTTAGAGGGGCATTGGGAAAGGGATTAAAATTATTATACTAATTCGAATTATTATTGTAAAGATTATAGGAAAAATGCGTAATAGAAACACGCTATTTTGGGATTATGCATAAATAAAATCTTGAGTTATGATATATATAAAATAAATGGTTTATATAAATAACAGCGCTGTTCACAATAATTTCTAATTTTCTCTTGTAAGTGATAGGAGGTATTGGTATGAGTAACATATCGAATGAAAAGCTGAAATGGTTGATTACTATTATTTTACCGCTTTGTATCATGTTTATCCCATTATCAGAATTGTATACGCAGTCATTGCGGATTTTTTCATAGTAACATTATTTGCTATTATGTTGGTCGTATTTGATTTAGTAGATAGCTTAGTAGCAGCTATGGTGCTGTTTATGGGATATTCGGTAACAGGAATTGCGGAGGCAAGCGTGGTTTTTTCTGCATGGTCGAATGATGTTGCATGGATGATTATAGGTTCTCTTGTATTTTGTGCAGCTCTTGAGAAGACAGGAATTATGAATCGTTTGGCGTATCATCTGATTTTAAAATTAGGCGGTAGTTATAGCAAAATGCTGTGGGCTATTTATTTTGCAGCTTTGTTGATTTCTTTTTGACATCTGTGACAGGGTTTCCACTGTTTGCAACTATTGTATTTGGTATATGTCACGGTATGGGCTATAAAATGGGTTCACGAGAAGCCAATGGTGTAGTATTTGCGGCTATGACCGGTGCAGTAGCGCCTTTTGCATGGCTTTATAATCCCATTAATGCTGGCGTAGGCGCTTCGGTAATTAATATGTTCGACGCTAGTTTGACCATTACCTGGATGTCTTATTTGCAGACTGCAGTGCCATGGTTGATATTTGATATCATCTGGATGGTTTTGATTACAAAAAGTATTCTTTAAACCGAGAGATAATAATATTTCTGCAGCCTACTTTCAGCAAGAGTTGAGTAAGCTTGGTTCTATGTCTAATGCAGAGAAAAAGGCAATCGTATTGACTTTTGCTTGTTGTGGCTTATCTGATTGGTTCTAGCTTTTTAGGATGGAAAACAGCATATGGTTTTAGTATATTAGCTTGGGCTGTGTTTTTACCCGGTATTCATTTAGCCGATGGAGAAGCTTTAAAGAAAGTGAACTTTGGTATTGTATTCTTCACTGTAGCATGTATTTCTATTGGTACAGTTGGAAATGCCGTTGGTGTAGGTACCTTGATTACTGGCATTGTTAGTCCGATGCTGCAAGGGCTATCAGATGTAGCTTATATTTTTGGTGTATGGATAATTTCTACAATTTCGAACTTTCTGTTGACGCCCGTAGCAGTAACAACAGCGTTGGGTGTACCGATGATGCAGATTGGGGTAGATTTGGGTATTAGTCAGTAGCCACATTATTTACAATGATTATGAATACATCGAATGTTTTCATGCCTCATGAAAACACAGCTTATTTATTGTATTTCGCTCTTGGGCTATTTAGTATGAAAGACTTTATCAAGTACAATTCTATTCGTATGATGTTACATTTAATATTCATGATGGTTGTTATTGTACCATATTGGTACTTTATTGGAATATTGTAGTTAGAATAGGGGGAATTAGATGAGATTTAGATGGAGTTAGAAATAGGTGTGAAAGGTTAACTCATGAAAAAAAAATTTTAGGAGGTTATGAAGATGATAATTGATATGCGTTTACGCCCACCGTATAAGAGCATTACGAATATGAGTTTTTTTCAAGTACCACAATACATTGCGCCTACTGTATTGAAAAATGGCGGACATATGCCACTGTCTTGTTTTGAAAAATCAATGGATCTGTTAATACAGGAAATGGATGAAGCAAGCGTGGATATGGGTGTGGTGCCTGTTCGTACAGCGGATGGTGTGTTAAATGATGATGTTATTGGTTTATTAGAAGATTATCCGGGACGTTTCATCGTGATGGCAGGAATTGATCCTACAACTGGTATTTTAAATGCATTGAACGATATTGATAAAATATGCAGTAAACGGCCCCTCGGCGGGTATTGTAATGGAACTACCATTCTGCAAGAATGGTCCATTGCATGTAGATGACCCGATTTTGACACCAATTTACGAAAAATGTGAAATGGAACAAATTCCAGTTTATTTACAGTGGGGCGGATTATTTGCTCCGGATTTAGGTTTATATAATCCTGTAGAATTGGATCATGTAGCAGTAAAATATCCAAAGATGACAATTATTTGCGGACATGCTGGTTGGCCTTTTTGTAACAGAGATTTGTCAGATAGCGTTATGTCGTGGCAATGTTTATTTAGCACCGGATACGTATATGACACCGAATACGCCTGGCTATGAGGGTTATGTTACGGCAGCTAGAAATATGTTATCTGAACGAATTTGTTTTTCTACAGCATATCCGTTAGCTACGATTTCGGAGATGAAAGCTTCTTATGATGCGTTTGATTTACCTGATGATATAAAAGAAAATTTATTTTGCAATAATGCGAAACGAGCGTTAGGTTTGCAATAATAAAAATATATAAGTGCAGAAAAGAGGATGAAAAATGGCAAATCGAGTATGTGAAACTTTGGGAATTGAAAAACCTGTTATCTGTGGTCCAATGGCTTGGACTTCCACAGCTCCACTTGTAGCAGCAGTATCTAACGCTGGGGGAATTGGCATTTTAGGTGTGGGCTTTGCACCGCTTGAATTTGTGGAGGCGCAGATTCAAGAGACAAAAGATTAACTGATAAGCCTTTCGGTATCAATGTTATTTTAATTCCCGATTTTGCATTATTGGATAAAATTACAAAAGTAGTAGAAGATGAACGGCCCGCTGTTGTTTATGCGGATACATTATTAAACTTAGACTATGAGCTGGCAAAAACTTATTTTGACAAATGGCATGCATTGGGTAGTAAAGTAATTGTAAAGGCTAGCGATATTCATGACGCGATTGTAGCAGATAAAGCCGGTTCTGATGTGATTGTTGTAAAAGGCTGGGAAGGCGGTGGCCATGTGACCTATGAAGCTACTACTGTATTAGTTCCACAGGCTGCTGACGCAATTAAAGCGCCGTTGATTGCATCTGGTGGTATTGCAGACGGTCGTGGTATGGCTGCAGCAATTGCCTTGGGTGCAGAAGGGATTGAAATGGGTACCATATTTTTTAGCCGCCGAGGAAACGTTAGTTCATCCCAATGTAAAACAAGCTGTAGTTAATGCACAAGATATGCAGTCTGTTATTACAGGGAACTTGTACTGGTGAGCCATGCCGTCAGATTAAAAACAGGCTGTCTGATGAATTATTGCGTATAGAAGCAGAGCATATACAGGGAGAAGCTGCAGAACTACTTCGCCCAGTAGCCGAAAGTTCCCTGAAAAAGCTATGGCTGAAGGCGATATGGAAAATGGTGCGGTAATGGCAGGGCAAATCGCACCTTTAATCAAAGAAATTCGTCCGGCAGCAGTCATTATTGATACAGTATTGGCAGAATGTAAAGAGGTGCTGGCAAAGATGCCACAGTATGAATTTTAGTGAACAGTTTGAATTGTGCAATGTGTAATATAGAAACGATGTATTTAAAATGTGAATCTATAAATAACAGGAGGAGCAAATCATGAAAGCTATTGATTTTAGAGTACGGCCACCATACGATTCGTTTAACGGTTTGTTTGAATATGACAAATGGCCGGGTAATTTGGCAGGTTGCTTAAAAAATATGGGCTTAGTGGATCCACTGCCTAAATCTTACAAGAATGCTTCTATAGAAGAATATTTGCAGGAATGTGAACAGTCTGAAATTGTAGCATCTGTAATTGCTAGTAGAAATGGCGCAAATAATGATGCTTTGGAAGAATTGACAGTAAAGTATCCTGGTAAATTCTATCTATTCCCGTATGTGAATCTCGCAGATGTGGAAGAAACAAAACATATTGTAGAACGCTATATCTTCAATGGAAAAGGCTATGCAAAAAGGTGTAACTGTTGAACCAGGGATTCCAGTGAATGGCAAGACTTATCAGGTAAATGACGAAATTTTCTTTCCTGTTTATAAATACTTAGAAGAAAATAATATTCCAGTAATGCTTACTTTGGCCTATATGACAGTCCCCCTATTTTGATAATAATATTCCATTTTATGTAGATCAGGTGCTGGCGGCTTTTCCTAAGTTGAAAATTATTATGGGACACGGTGCTTATCCATGGGGTCGGGATTTTGGGACAATGATGATGAAGAGAACAAATCTGTATTTTGCAATAGATACGCAATTGTTTGCAGGTGCTGGACATCAGGATTATGCAGAAATTATGAATCATTGGTGCCCAGATCAATTCTTATTTGGCTCATCCTATCCCGTAACGCCGCCACAGATGGTAAAAAGCGGCCTATGAGCATAACGGTGTTGTAGAAGAACGCCATATGGAAAATTTCTTCTATCATAATGCAGCAAAACTATTAGGCCTTGAATAAAAACAGAAATTTACGAAATCGGCTATCAATTGTTTCATAGTTACAATTAGATAGCCGGTTTTTTATTTTCACTAAAATCAGCATAAATATTTTTTCAAAAAGGGGACAGATGCGCAAAATGGTGGCAGCAAACCAACTGAGCAAGAACGTCAGCAGCGCTACCGTTGGCACCGATAAAACAGTGGGCGCGAAAAACAGAGCGTCTACGTTGCAATGCTGCAGTACAGCCAGCACAAAGGGATGAATGAGATAAATGCCTAGACTATTTTTTACCAGCGTACCGATCATAGCCTGACAGCGCTGCAGCAAATGGGGAATTTCATATTGATAAAAGAGAAAAACGGCCACAGTCAGGGTTAAGGTATTCAGGGTAAAGGGATTATAATAGCCGAAAGCGACGCCATCGGTTAAGGCTTTGTGATAGCTGGCAAAAACGGTAATGTCAATCCGCCAACTCCTGCCAGATAGCAAAGCAGGCGCATTCGTTTACTGACAGTTGTGGTACGCAAGAAATAGCCTAATAGAAAATAACCGGTGAAGCCTGCGGTAAAGGAAAATATATGGACACGCGAATCGTTTTTGCCCAGCGCCAGGGTAATACGGGCAGGATTACAGTAAAACAGAAACACAGTGCTAGGAAGTACAGCAGCAAGCTGCGATCGGCAGCGATTTTACGCAGAAAAGGCAGCAGCAAATAGAGCACCAGCAGCATGTAACAATACCAGAGATGATAATGTCCAGATTGCAGTGAGATGGATACAGTTTGCCAGTTGATAGTGCCGCCACGGTAGAAGGTCCAAATTACATCGTGCCAGGTAGCGTAGAAGAGGGTCCAGAACAGCAAAATGAACACAAGTTTTTTGCAATAACGCTGGAATATTTGTGGCAGTGAAATCTGCTTGGCAGGGGTGCAGCAAAAACATACCGCTCAGCATCACAAAATAGCAACTGCCGGACGGGCGAAACTGTCATATACATGAAAGACGAACCAATCACTAGAAGTAACAGGCAATACATTCCAGTATTGAGCTGATACATGCAGCAGTATCACCATAAACGCAGCGCTGATTCGCAATAAGTCGGCGTAATGAATTCGTTGAAGCATAAAGCGTCTCCTCAATATTTTATAATCGCAAAACTATGATTAATTGTAACACATAAATTTATTTTGCACAAGTAAAATATTTTGAAACTGTAGAATTTCATGGCCAGCGGCTGCATGTTCTTGGAGCGTCTTTTAAGTTGTCCTTCAAAACGGCGAAAAGAAACCGCCATGGCAAAGGGTATAAGGCCGTTTTGCCATGGCGGTTTAGAATAAATTGTGAATACATAAATAAGAACAAGGATAGCGCATTTATACGGCGCTTAATTTTAACTGCTGCTTGATATAATCGGACACTTTTTCCAGTGGAATTTCCAGCGCTATGGATAATTCTTCCCCGCAACAATTCTTCAGCCTGTTTGCGGTATTGGGTGTCGGTTTTTTCCCGCTGTTTTCCCTTTTTCATTGAGAACGCGGGTTTTTTGTTGATATTCTTGATTAACTGAACCAGTGTGGCACAGTCATGGGTTTGCAACAAGGATTTATAATGCTCGGCCAACGCTTTCTGATCCTTGCTGAAATTAGGACTTTCTTCAATAGAGGGAATGGAAGCGATTAGCTCCAAAGCCTGCTCTTTGCTGATGACAGGACGCATAAATACTTTGGTATCTACTGGAATATAAATGGTTCCAGCGCCGCGGATTGGGGTGAGATGATAATACAACACATCCTTTGCTGCAGCCGGGAAATCGTCTGGAATGCCGATTTTATCAATGCGGCAGACACCGGTACTGCGGTACACAATATAATCTCCTTTTTTGAAACATGGTGAATCCTCCTTTGGCTGAATTGTTGTAAATGACTTATGTATGAGAAAGCAGTCACCGAAAATCAAAAGGGCTGTCGCAGCAATGGTTGCGACAACCCTTTAACAAAAGGCAACAAAGTCTTTCTATAGAAGTAGCAAGTCATATGAGTATCGGTTGAAAAACGCCAAAAATATGTTTATCTTTATTATAATATTTTTTTCGGGCTTTTCATAAGAGGAAATAGTTCATTTAGTACATAAAATTATTTAATGGGAATTAATAAGTGAGCAAGGAAAAGGCTCGTTATCGCCGTACAATGCGAATTTCCTGACCGGATTGGGCATCTACAAAAACAGAGAAAGTTTCTTCTACAACAGTACCGCGTACCTCATAAGTTAGAATTTCGTTGATGCTGTATTCATCGGTAATCAGTGCCAGTTGGACACGTTCTACTTGAAAATTGGGATTCATATTGGTGAGGATTTGCTCTTTACTAACAGTAGGCGTGGGCAACTGCCGTTGATAATGGCGGGTCGCGTAACTGGTTTGGTCATAATTTAAAATGGAATTATCATCTAAGGCAATCTGAATTTTAACCATGTCAGAATAAATATAGATGCCATTCATTTTCGGCACGAAGGTTAAATCGGCTACGCGGTCGTCGGTAATACTGTCTACACAAGCCATATCGGTAAAATGCAGCTCTTGCAAAAAGGATAGTGCCTGCTCTGTAGCTTCTTGGGTATCATGCTGAGCGGCTCCGATATCTCTGGTCTGATAAAATTGCAGCACCTGACCGCCTTTTGGCTAACCTCTACATAAAGTACTGTATCCTTCGACTCGTTTTGATAGCGCACACCATAAATGGGGATTTTGGCATTTTGAGAAGAAAATTCAACCTGACCTTGACTATGGGCAATTTGCAGCGCATCTAAAAAAGTATCGGCAGCCGTTACTGCTTCAATCTGGGTGATTTGTTCGCCGGTGATTGCACGGGGCTCCGGTTCAATTTTACGCACCCCTTCTTCAAATTTTAATTCGGGAAAGGCATGTACCTGGGATTCGATGCTGCGAAAGGTAGTATTGACGACGTTTTCTTCGTCTTCCAGCGATAACTCGGTAAGCCGCAGGTTTTGGCTCAAAATTTGGCTGCCCAGTTCATCCAGCTCGGTTTGCACCACACGGGAACGACGGTAGAATTCTTCCAATTGGTTCCAGTCCTGTTGAGACAAGGGTTTTTGCTGCAATACATTTTTGCGCAGCAGATAGTAGCTGTATTCGGCCACGTCGTTCAAGAGCAAATCGGTGCTTTCCAGTTCGTGCATGGCCACAGGCAAGCCGCCTAAATAGTTGATGGCGCTGTAGACCTCTCGCCAGAGGCTGGATAAGCCCAACAATAACTGCTCCTGGCTGGTGGTCACCAGAAGCTGTGCCAACTGGCTGTTCATAGCCTGAATGGAATCGGATAATTCCCCGAAGTTGCGCTGATATTGGCCTTCTGCCTGGTAGGCGATGGTTTGCTGTTGCTGTTCTAAATCGTTGAGTTTTTGATTGTACCACCAGGCGCCGCCGAAGAGCAAAAGCAGCAAAATACCGATAATAAACAGTAAAAAGTAATTTTCTCGTTTCATAACTCACACTCCAAACACATGCTTACCGATTTGGGTTACGATTGTGCGGGACCAGATCCATTTGCTGGTGGCTGTGGCAGGATTCCAGTAATACAGAGCGCCATAGGTGGGGTCCCAGCCATTGATAGCGGCTTTGGCTGCATTGATAGAGGTTTGATTGGGCTCCATGTAATATTGTCCATCGCGGACAGCGTCAAAGGCGCCGGGCTGAAAGCATACGCTGTAAACGCTGTCAGGAAATTTTTTATCCTTGACCCGGTTGAGAATGACAGCGCCCACCGCCACTTGTCCCACATAGGATTCGCCGCGGGCTTCTCCGTAAATCATTTTAGCCAGTACCATCACGTCATTTTGACTGTAGGTGCCGCTGGCTGCAGACACCGTTGCTGCTGCGGGGTGGGAACCATTACTAGCAGTGTGGTGCAGAGCAGGATAGAAACTAGCTTGCAGACGATTTTATGTTGTAAAAATGGATACATCGTTTATCCCTCCTGTTTTTCACTAGTATGTGAAAAATGGAAGGCGTTCATACGGCAATTTCAGCAAATTTCCAGTCGCGGTTTCATCTGTTTTCCGATTGCTAGACAAATTATGCAACCGAAATAGTTTGTGAGGTGTTTTCCATATTTAGGCATGGTTTGCGTAAGGAAACTTTACGAAAAATAAAAAATTCCGGCAAAATTCCAGGATACAGAGGTGATGGTGGAATGTTGCCAGAATGCGGTGCGGCAATCTACGGGGTAATAATCACAGGGGTACCGATGGCAACTGCTTCAAATAAGCTGCTCTACATGGGCATTGTGCATACGAATACAGCCGAGAGAGACTGCGCTGCCGATGGCGTAGGGCTGGTTGGTGCCATGAATGCCATAACCAGGGCGATTAAGTCCCAACCAGCGGCTGCCAAAGACGCCGGAATCGGGGAGGATTTTTTTTATTGATGATATGCCAGTTGCCCACAGGCGTAGGCGTTTGGCTTTTTCCAATGGCGATGGGAAACTGATAGCGGAGTTTATGGTCCTGATAAAGAGAAAGCTGGCGCTGCGCCAGCTCGATAACAATATAAGGCTGTGGCATAGGCGTTACACCTCATCTACATGAAAATTTTTCTCTGTAGTATATGCGATGCACAGCGCGGAGGTGTGCTTTTACGATAAAATGGTAATTTCATCGCCGGCTTTGGCAGTACCCGATTGCAGAATTTTGACGAAAATCCCTTCTCGCGGCATGACGCAATCTCCTGTTGTTTGACGGATCGCGCAATCCTGATGACAGGTTTTGCCGATTTGCGTTACCTCGGCCAACGCTGTGCCAATGCGCAGCTTGGTGCCAGGCTGTAGCTGGTACAGAACAATTCCTTTTGTGAGGATATTTTCCGCGAAATCACCGGGTTTTAGTTGGAGAGAAATTTTGCTTTGCAGATTATCTACACTTTCCTGGGCCAGCAATGATACCTGGCGGTGCCATGGACCGGCATGGGCGTCGCCCACAATTCCCCAATCGGCCTGTAGAGATTTGTTCTACCGGATGCTTTTGCACACCTTTTGTTGGCTGATACAGACAGCTAAAATAGTTGCCATAGACGGCTCCTTTCCGCGAAATACGGCCATAAATCCTAGCCGTATGCTATGTTTTATCATAGCATATACTGGCGTCGGGGAAAAAGTCAAGGCTTTTCTTGCTGGCGTTGCAGCTAGGCGGCGGTGGTCTGTTGTGGTATAATCAAATAGCGGAGGTGGCAAGATGATTATTAAACTGATTCAGCCAAAAATGCAGATGCGGCCTATGGATACCGGACAGAAAACCCGTATGGCGCCGTCGTTGGGGCTGCTGACAATCGCGCAGCTCTTGTATCGCGAACATACCGTAATTTTGGAAAATGAGAACATAGAAGAAATAGACTACGAGGCACCGGTGGATTTGGTAGGGATTACGGTTACTGTAGATGTAATGAATCGAGCCATCGCCATTGCTCAGCGATTTCAGCAGCGCAAAATTCCGGTGGTAGCCGGAGGCATTCACATTACAGCCTTTCCAGAGCAGGCCCAGCAATATTTTGACGTCGTCTGTATTGGCATTGCAGAGAAGACGTGGCCTCATATAGTGCGGGATTTTCAACAGGGTGCGCTGCAAAAAAATTTATCACTGTCAGGAGCCGGTTTATCCGCAGGATTTGGTAGGGCCGGCTTATCATCTGATTGATAAACGCAAATATTTGTACAGCAATATTGTCAGCACTAGCAGAGGCTGTCCATTTCGCTGCGATTTTTGCTATAATAGTTGTGCAGCCTATCGGCATGTTTATGTAAATCGGGAAATTGCTGCTGTATTAGAGGACATTCGGCAAATTGGCAAAAAAAGCATATTATGTTTATTGATGATAATTTTATTGGAAATCCAGCCTGGACATTAGAATTTGTGCGCGCCTTAAAGCCGCTGGGTTTGAAATGGAATGCTGCGGTATCAGCCAACATTGGAGAGATGCCGGAGCTATTGGATGAGATGAAAGCGGCTGGCTGTCAAAGCTTGTTTATTGGTTTTGAGAGCATTAATGACGCGTCTGTGTCCGATGTGCATAAAGTACAGAATCATGTGGAGCGATTTGATGCGTTGGTAGATGCGTTGCATCGGCGGGGAATTATGATTAATGCCAGTTTTGTATTTGGGTTGGACGGCGACGATGTAACAACCTTTGCCCGTACTTTGATTGGATTGTGGAACATCGAATTGAAACCGTTACCTCTCATATCTTGACGCCCTATCCGGGAACAAAGGTATATGAGGAATTTGTGCAACAAAATCGTATCACCACATTTGATTATGCCCAGTATAATACGGCCCATGTGGTGTTTCAGCCTAAGAATATGACTGCGCAGCAGCTCTATGATGGGTACATTCAGATTTACAAGGATATTTACAGCTTTAAAAAATATTCTTCGCCGTATGCCGGAAGCTCCGGAACAGAGAGTTCCTTATTTATTGTTTAATCTGTTGTATCGAAAATTCGGAAAAATGACCGACCAGCTATGTCAGATGGTCAGTTATGAAAAAAATAGGATGGATTGCTGAAAAGTTATCTTATAAATTGTGATAGAGAGGAAGCGTTGGGATATGAACCGCCTGGAACAGCAGTTTCAGTTTATCTTAGAAATTGATAAGGCCAAACGAATTGGCCGGCAAACCTATTGCACAGATGGTGTGACCAAAGAAAATGATGCAGAGCATGGCTGGCATGCAGCGTTGATGGCCATTTTGCTCAGCGAATACGCCAACGAGCCAATCGATGTATTGAAAACAGTGACCATGTTGTTGATTCATGATATTGTGGAAATTGATGCAGGGGACACCTATGCCTATGACGAAGAGGGCATTGCCACCCAGACGAAAAAGCGGGAACAGCAGGCGGCCCAGCGCATTTATGGATTGCTGCCAGAGGAACAGGGAAATCATTTGCTGAATTTGTGGCGGGAATTTGAAGCGGGAGAAACTGCAGAGGCCAAGTTTGCCAAAGTGATGGACAGAGTGCAGCCTATTATGTTGAATGCAGCCACTGACGGCAAAGCCTGGCAGGAGCATCAGGTGCAGCTTCGTAAAATTCTAAATCGCAATGAAAAAACAGCAGAAGGTTCCACTGTTTTGTGGGAATATGCGTTGCAGAAGTTTATCTTGCCCAATGTGGACAGCGGTAAGATTTTGCATGATGGGGAGAGAGAATATCAATTTTGAGGGAAACAGCATGATATTTTGCGCGTCGATTACCAATGGAATGTAGGGCATTTATGGCTGACATTGCATGCTTCTGCGCCGAACTGGTTCATCCAAGGTTTGTATTTGTTATTGAGCAAAAGCTGTTTTTATTGGAAGATAACGTGAAAATGAAAGATGCAGAAAGAATATATTTGAGAAAGCTATAATATCTAAAAATGGCTGTTACCATATTGGTAGCGCCATTTTTTTACAACAATGTGTCATATGAGCAACAATAGAGTATTTAATCAAGATAGAAGGCATTCATTTAGATAAGTTCTTGAGTATCGTGTAATGAAAAAGATGGTGTCCTTTTTGTTTTATGAGAATGTGTTTTGGTTTAGATATACAGACAATTTTTATCACAACATGTGCAGTACAAGGAAAAAGATACGCATATAAAAATTTTATGTGAACATAGAAAAATCTTACAGGAAAAAGTTTGTTTCTGCTGGGAATATTCGTTATAATATTCATTAGCTATATGGAAAATCGGAGGAAACAGGGGAACAGACTATGGCAAAGGGCAAGAAGAAAAAAGCGTCTTTTCTGTCAGGAATGCGGATATGAAAGTGCAAAATGGTTGGGGAAGTGCCTGGCTGCGGACAGTGGAATACCTTTGTAGAAGAAACTGTTTCCAAGCAGAAAAATGAAACGGTACGATTGATGCCATCTAGTGAGCCGGTGGGATTACAGGACATTACATATGATGATTTGCTGCGGATTGACACAGGCATTCATGAGTTAAATCGTGTGCTGGGCGGCGGTATGGTGCCCGGCGCTTTAATGTTGCTGGCTGGCGACCCGGGTATTGGCAAGTCCACGTTAACGATGCAGCTAACGGAAACCATTCAGTTAGATGGCAAAATATTGTATGTTTCGGGGAAGAATCCCGGCAGCAGTTAAAAATGCGGGCGCAGCGCTTGCAGGTTAAGACAGGACAGTTGTTGATTTTAACAGAAAATAATTTATCTGTAATTGAAAAGCAGATAGAAAAGATACAACCTAAGCTGTTAATTTTAGATTCCATTCAGACAGTGTATTTGCCGGAGGTGTCCTCTGCGCCAGGTAGTGTGAGCCAACTGCGGGAATGCACAGGGCGGGTTATGCAGTGGGCCAAAAGGTTTGGAAATATCAATTATGGTGGTAGGTCATGTCACGAAAGACGGCTCTGTGGCCGGTCCACGGGTGCTAGAGCATATGGTGGATACGGTATTATTTTTTGAAGGCGAGCGGCATAACCATTTTCGAATTTTGCGGGCCTTGAAAATCGTTTTGGCTCCACCAATGAAATTGGCGTGTTTGAGATGCAGGAGCGGGGCTTGCAGGAAATCAGCAATCCTTCGGAGATTTTTTTATCGGAGCGACCGCAAGGCGCTATCGGTTCTGTTGTGGTGCCTTGCATGGAAGGCAGCCGTCCTGTTTTGGTCGAATTGCAGGCGTTGGTAGCGCCCAGTCCCTTATGGACAGCCGCGGCGTATGACCAATGGCGCCGATTTTAACCGCACGGCCATGCTGTTGGCGGTGTTAGAAAAGAAAATGCGATTGCCTTTGGGAAATCAGGATATTTTTTTGAATGTGGTGGGCGGTTTGAAGATAGATGAACCAGCCATTGATTTGGGCATTATTGTAGCGTTGGTGTCCAGTATGCAGAACCGTCCTATTTTAGATGATGTGATTATTTTAGGCGAAGTGGGGCTGACTGGCGAAGTCCGCACCATCAGCTTTTTAGAGAAACGATTATTGAAGCGGAAAAAATGGGCTTTCGAACGGCGATTGTACCAAAAGGCAATTTGAAACGGGAACAGCAGTATCCGTTGGAAGTGCGAGGCGTTCGCAGTGTGTCGGAAGCGTTACAGGTAACTTTAGGAGGCGCGTAAATGGAACGATTAGGTGGAAAAAAGAACGAACTGATTAATTTACTGAAAAAAAACTGCGCCGGGTACGCCTCTCCGTGAAGGTTTGGATAATGTGCTGCGGGCAAAAACAGGCGGTCTGATTGTGTTGACGGACGATCCGGCTATCAATGATATGGTGACAGGTGGATTTGTGATTGATTCGCCCTATTCGCCGGCCAGTTTATATGAGTTGGCCAAGATGGACGGGGCGATTATTCTGAATAAAGATGCTACGCGGATTTTGCGGGCCAATGCCCATTTAAATCCCGATCCCAGCGTGCCGTCCTCTGAAACAGGGATTCGGCATCGCACTGCCGAAAAAGTGGCTCGTCAGATGGATGTGCTGGTGGTTTGTATTTCACAGCGCCGGAATGTCATTACTCTGTTTAAAGGCGATATTAAGTATTATGTAAAAAGAAAGCAATGTGTTGGTAGGCTTGGCCAATCAGGCTGTACAGACATTGGATAAATATAAAACTGTGTTGGACAAAGCACTGAACAGTCTGAGTGTGCTGGAATATGATGGTATGGTTTCCATTACCGATGTGGCTAAAGTGTTGCAGCGGGCGGAAATGTTTTCCCGTGTAGAAGAAGAATTGAGTAAGTATATCAGCGAGCTGGGAACAGAAGGCCGTTTGATTCAGATGCAGGTGGAAGAATTGATTGCCAATGTGGCTCGCGATGAAGAACGCACCATTATGGATTACGAAAACTGGGGCGGGCAGAAAAATGTGAAGGATATTTTGGCCCGGCTGCGCAGCTTAAAAGCGGAAGAACTGCTGCATCTGGAAATTTTTGCTCGGGAGTTGGGTTATGAAATCGGCAAAGAGCAGGATAGTATTCTGGTTACTCGCGGTTATCGTTTGTTGAGCCGAATTCCGCGGCTGCCCTTTGGGGTTATTCAAAATATGGTGCATTATTTTGGTTCCTTCACAAAAATTCAGCAGGCTTCTGTGGAAGAATTGATGAAGTAGAAGGAATTGGAGAAACGAGGGCGAAAACAATTAAAGATGGGTTGAAAAGAATGCGGGACCAGATTTATTCGGAGTTCCACTGGATTTAACAAAAGACTGAGATTTTTGTTATTAATTCTTGACACTCGTTTTGTAAAATGGAATAAGAAGGGAGGTGAGATCGGATGAGATATAATGTAGTGAAAAAGAATTGTACAATTTTTTCTCGCTTTGGCATGCATAGCCGGGGTTCTGTATGCATCTCCGCTGCTGGCAGTACCGTTGACCGTTCAATTTGGTTGGTCTGCACGCAGTGTTTTTATGCTACAAATTTTTGCTTGCTGTGGCGGCTGGCTTATTGGGGTGGCTGATTGCAGTACCGATTTTAAATCGGGTGATTATGCTGACAAAGTGGGCGGAAGGAAAATTACAGAAAATGTCCACGCAGGATTTACTGAGTGGCGCCATTGGTTTAATTATCGGACTTATAGTAGCATTTTTTATTGGCTATGCTTTGTCCTTTTTACCAATCATCGGGCCGTATATGCCGGTTGTAACATGTCTGGTATTCGGTTATTTGGGGATTAGCTTGGGTATCCGTAAGCGGGAAGAGCTGATAGCGGTGATTGCAGGGCTTGGCAAAGAAAGTAACCGGTTTCGGGTCAAAGGGCAAGACGAGAGCAGCAGGGTATTGCAACATGCCTAAGGTTCTGGATACAAGCGTTATTATTGACGGAAGAATTGCAGATATTTGCAAAACAGGGTTTGTAGAAGGCCCTATCATTATTCCTAATTTTGTACTGGAAGAGCTGCGTCATATTGCGGATTCCTCTGATGCCTTGAAGCGTGCAAAAGGCCGCAGAGGGCTGGACATGCTGAATATCATTCGTAAGGAGTTGGATATTGAAGTTGAAATTTCCAATAAGGATTATGATGATATTTCCGAAGTGGATGATAAACTGGTGCGTTTGGCCCAGGAATTATACGGCTGTGTGGTAACCAACGATTATAACCTCAACAAGGTGGCAACCTTGCAGGGGTGGTAGTGCTGAACATCAACGAACTGGCTAACGCCATTAAACCGGTGGTATTGCCTGGTGAAAAGATGACCGTCACAGTGGTGAAAGATGGAAAAGAACACAACCAGGGCGTCGCGTATTTAGATGACGGCACCATGATTGTAGTGGAAAATGGTCGTCGCTTTATCGGAGAAACCATTGAGGTTGAAGTGACAAGCGTGATACAAAACCAATGCTGGTCGAATGATTTTCGGCAAACCGTTGGAAAAATAAAAATTGCATGGCAAAATAGAAAGACACAGACAAAAAAGGGAGGTGCTGCAAATGGCCTGCGTTGTTATGGCGAAGGCTTTGTTGCAGCAGCTCCTTTCGGTGTATCTGAAAGGTTGTGAAGTATGAAAACGGCAGCAATTATTTTGGCGGCTGGAGCAGGAAAACGGATGGGCGCTGGACAGAATAAATTATTTCTCACTTTGCAGGGCAAGCCGATTTTGCAACATACGGTAGAAGCCTTTCAGCGCAGTGTGCAGATTGACGGTATTGTCTTGGTGGCGAAGAAACAGGAAATGGCGCAGGTGCGGCAAATGGTGCCGCAGGCGGTGTTTGATAAAATTTTGTTGTATACGGTGGGCGGCAAGGAACGGCAGGATTCGGTGTTGTGTGGTTTGACGGCGTTGCCCGCCTGTTATGAGCGGGTGCTCATTCATGACGGCGCCCGCCCTTTTGTGACAGAGCCATTAATCGAGAAGCTGATGGAGGCCGTTACGCCAACTTGCGGTGCAGTGGCTGGCGTACCGGCTAAGGATACCATTAAACGGGTCGGTCATGATGGCCTAGTGCAAGAAACGCTGGTGCGCAGTGAGTTGTGGAATGTGCAAACGCCGCAATGCTTTTATCGAGCGCCGATTTTGCACTGCTATCAGCAAGCACAGCAGGAAGGCTATTGTGGTACCGATGACGCATCCTTGGCGGAGCATTACGGGTTAGCAGTAAAACTGGTACAGTCCTATTATGAAAATATAAAACTGACCACACCGGAGGATTTGGATGTGGCTGACGTATTTTTGCGGCGCATGGCCGCTGGTCTTTCATTATAGTTGTCCTTTACGGCAGTCGATAGGGCAGGATGGAATATTTTTGTATTGAGGTGAATAACGTGCGAATTGGATTTGGTTATGATGTGCATCAATTGGTAGAAAATCGCAAGTTGATTTTAGGCGGTGTAGAAGTGCCCTACGAAAAGGATTGTTGGGACATTCGGACGCAGATGTGCTGATTCATGCCTTGATGGATGCTATGCTGGGAGCGGCTGGTATGGGCGATATTGGCCGTCATTTTCCCGACACCGACGCCCAGTATCGAGGCATTTCCAGCATGATTTTGCTGCAAAAAAAGTAACAGAACTGTTGACAGATGCCGGATATATGGTGAATAATATTGATGTTACGGTGGTAGCACAGCAGCCCAAGCTGGCAGGTTATATTCCTCAGATGGAAGCTAATCTGTCTCAGGTCTTGCAGGTGCCGATAGATGTTGTCAATGTGAAGGCCACTACCACAGAAAAGCTGGGCTTTGAAGGGGAAGGTCTGGGAATTTCCGCTTATGCGGTTTGTTCTATCAAACGCACACAGGTGTAGGACATGCTGAGAACGGAATGAATAAGTAAAGAAAAAATAATTGAGTAAAATTTGGAGGAATGGATTGTGGAAACTTATAGAGTGCGTTTTGCGCCAAGTCAACTGGCCC